>UOEJ01000232.1_pt1 | contig 21661 bp, 21 predicted proteins | sample 1989191 | NCBI WGS metagenome assembly UOEJ01 (sample SAMEA4712195, study PRJEB27164) | hydrothermal vent metagenome | biome: marine basaltic hydrothermal vent biome; feature: marine hydrothermal vent; material: mineral | place: Pacific Ocean | collected 2011-06-14/2011-07-23 | depth 1719 m | reverse complement strand
TGCCATCCGTGATCATTTTGACCACTGGCTGAGCGGCAGTCCCGCCATGGCCAATGACCTGCTGGCCTGGACTCTGGAACGGGCCGAGGAACGCCTGCGCCGGCGGGAGGAAAAGGACGTCAAGCGCAAGACCGCCACCAACAAACGCAAGTTACGCCTGCCCGGCAAGCTGGCGGACTGTTCCCAGGACGCGCCATTTGGCACCGAAATCTATATTGTGGAAGGCGACAGCGCGGGCGGCTCGGCCAAACAGGCCCGGGACCGGAAAACCCAGGCGATCCTGCCCATACGCGGTAAAATCCTCAATGTGGCCAGTGCCACCCGTGACAAGATTCGCGGCAATCAGGAAATCGCCGATATCACGCTGGCTTTGGGCTGTGGGGCGGGCGATAAATATGATGAAGAGGCTTTGCGATACGAAAAAATCATTATCATGACCGATGCGGACGTGGACGGTGCTCATATTGCCACCCTGTTGATTACGCTGTTTTATCAGGAAATGCCGGAACTGATCAAAAACGGTCATCTTTATCTGGCCCAGCCGCCGCTCTTTCGGATTGCCCAGGGCGGCACGGTTTTCTATGCCCGTGATGATGCCCATAAAGACGAATTGATGGAGACGGAATTCAAGGGCCGTGGCAGAATAGAAATCAGCCGCTTTAAAGGCCTTGGCGAAATGCCCGCCGCCCAGCTTAAAGAAACCACTATGAAACGCGAAAAACGCACCCTGCTCCGCGTGGTCATCCCCGAAGGCGCAAGGCTTGAGACAGCCGAACGTGTTGATCAGCTTATGGGCAAAAAACCGGAACTGCGTTTCCAATTTATTCAAGAGAATGCGGATAAGGTGGCGGAACTGGATATTTAGCTGAATAACATCTTGCAGTCCTGACAGCATTTGTTTCGGGCAATGATATAGATCAGATGCACTGTGCCGACGCCCGCCAGCAGGCAGAAGAATGAGATATAGGCAAAAGATAAAAATACCCAGACCACGGTAATAACCGCAATCAATGTCAAACCAAATAACCGCATATGCTTATAACTGGACAGCAACGGCGGAATAACAATCAGAAAAAGATAAACGCCATAAGTCACCCAGCGCGGAACAAGATAATCAAAAAACATCGTATCTTCATAGGCAATGGAATGATTATTGATGGCAACCCTGACCCAGTCGGGATTTATCAGATGGGGAATATATAACGTCAACCCGAATAATAATCCTGCACAGGCAAACAGCAGAAGTGGTTTTTTGCGCTTGCTCCCGGGCGGTTCCAGAAAATATATACTGAAGGGAATCCATGTGGGCCACATTAACCAGGTAAACAGGATAAAACCCATCGCTCCCCACCAGACCATATTCGGATCGGCGGTATTCAGGCCCATCCAGACATGGCCCTCCATAAATTGCTGGATACCGGCAAAGATGGGCATCATCGCCACAGGCAAATAACGCAAATTAACCCTATAGGCTTTCCAGGCGGCATAGCCACCCCCTGAAACCAATACGGCGGCTGCAATAAAACTTACCGGTTCGGAAAAACACATGATTTGACCCTCTTTATCTTCATTGACCGAGAGCCTATCTGGAATGATTGAAAAATACTATAAAAAAACTGCTTGACCCTGGAGTATGGTCAAAGGTGTATACTTGGCAATGAAGGATAAAAATGATGAATGATTTAACGATTGGACAACTGGCAAAAGAAAGTAATGTAAGGACGGATACGATCCGCTATTATGAGCAGTTGGGGATCATTAATCCGGAAGGCCGGTCAAATGCCGGATACCGCCTTTACGGCCCGGAAAGTATTCGTACCATAAAATTTATCCGTCGTGCCAAGGATTTGGGCTTTACCCTTGCGGAAATAAAGGTGCTGCTTGGCCTTAAGGCATCGCAAACGGCAACATGCCGCGATATGCTGGAACGCACCGAAGCCAAAATAGCCGAAGCAAAAGAAAATATGCAGCATTTAGATCGTATGCATGACGCGTTGGAGAAGCTATCCGAAGCCTGTCCGGGAGGCGATATGCCCCTTAGCGAATGTCCTATTCTTGATCACTTGTACCCTGAGACATAGGAAAAGGAAAAAATGTTATGAAATACAGGAAAAATACAAATAGTGACTTTGCCCATACAGACCCGGTTTGCGGCATGGAAGTCAGTTACAATACGGCACCGGCGGTGGTTACATATGAAAATAAAATATATTATTTTTGTGCCGATATCTGCCGTCAAGCCTTCGAAGACAACCCGGAATTATATGTCCACAAATTTAGAAAAACGAGTTGAGTAAAATAATAAATTCTTAAATCTTAAGACCAAGGAGAAAATATTATGCAACAGGACTTGCAACAAAATGAACTCGTGGAAATCGCCAGAAAAGCTGTGCGGACGCCAAAGAAAAAACCGCAGAAAAGGCGTGTTACAAGCAAACGTATCCCCGCAATTTTACTGCCTTTGAATCTTATTCAGAGGGGCAGACTTGATCTGTCTTTACCCGACGGAAAAACTGCCGTTTACAGCGGGAGGGCCTGTGGAACACAGGCGGATATGCAGGTTCACGACTGGAAGGTTTTTAACCATATGCTCAGCCGTGGTGATATCGGACTGGGCGAAGATTATATTAACGGTCTGTGGGATTCCACAAATCTGAAAAATTTTATGCGGGTTGCCGTTGAAAATATAGATGCTTTCGAGAATTTTGCCCGTAGTAATATATTCTATCGCCTGGCCTATGCCCTTAAAAACAGGTTTTCTCCCAACACACGTCGGAAAAGCCGGAAAAATGTCCATGTTCATTATGATCTGGGCAATGATTTTTACAAGGTCTGGCTGGATAAAGGCATGACCTATTCCAGTGCTTTGTTTCAGGGCGATGCTTCAAAACCCTTAAAGGAAGCCCAACAGGCCAAATATCAACGCATTCTGGACAGATTGACAACCTCATCGTCTTCCGGCGGTCATATTCTTGAGATTGGTTGTGGTTGGGGCGGGTTTATGGAAAAAGCCGCCAAAAATAATTTCCGGATCACGGGTGTGACACTATCCCATGAACAGGCCTTATGGGCGCAGCAACGGCTTGAAAAGGCTGGACTGGATAACACGACAGAAGTACGCCTGCAGGACTACCGTGAACTTGACGGTCAATATGATCATATTGTCTCCATCGGCATGTTTGAGCATGTGGGGGAAGCCTTCTGGCCGGAATATATGACCACTGTGTATAAATACCTGAAACCGGGCGGCAAGGCCATGATCCAGAGCATTATCATTCGCGACGACCTGTTTGAAAATTACCGCAAAAGCAGCGACTTTATCCGGGAATATATTTTTCCGGGCGGAATGCTGCCTTCCCGAAAACGCTTTGAACAGGAGGCGGGTAAGGCAGGCCTTGCTGTAAATGACGTTTTCCATTTTGGACAGGATTATGCCATCACACTGGAAAAATGGCTGGATAATTTTGATGCCAACATGGAAGACATAAAAGCCATGGGGTATTGTGATAAATTTATCCGTAAATGGCGTTTTTACCTGACATGCTGCGCCGCCATGTTCAGAAGCGGCAGAATCAATGTTATGCAAGTAGAACTAGTGAAGGAGAAGTCCCATGACTGATGAACATGATAATAAACAAGGTGGTTGCTGCGGTGGCCACGATAATCATACCGAATTAAAGGAAGAGGATAACCGTTGTTGTCAAGGCAAAGATGACAAAAGCCCCGCAAAGAATGAAACCGAACATTCTGATAATTGTTGTGGCAGTAAATAAGGATAGCGCAATAAACACGGGCACCATGCCGGTTTATGATGTGATCATCGTTGGTGCTGGTCCGGCGGGGTCTTCTGCCGCCTATGACCTTGCCAGTGCCGGGGCCAATGTCCTGATTATCGACAAGGAGAATTTTCCGAGAGACAAGCCATGTGGCGGGGGTCTGACGACCAAGACTATCAACGCGTTGCGCTTTGACGTCAGTGAAGTGATTTATCAGGAATGCAACAGAATCTCACTGACCAATAATTTTCGCCATCCCGTGAAGGATACGGCATCACAAACAATAGCCTATATGACAAAGCGACGGGATTTTGATCAATTTTGTCTCGACAAGGCACTCAAAGCCGGAGCGAGATTTTCTGTGATGTCAATTACCCATATAACAGGACAGAACGGACAGGCCGTAACGTTGATGGCACAGGACGGCAGAAAAATAACAACGTCTTTTGTCGTGGCTGCAGATGGGGCGAAAAGCACCGTAAGACGCATTGCTCTTTCGAAAAAGGACAGGCTTCGATACGCTTTCGCCCTGGAAGGAAGGGTTGCCATACCCGAAAAATATGACCGGCAAAGACTGGATTTTGATTTCTTTATGGTGCCTCATGGCTATGGCTGGGTTTTTCCAAAAGGCGATCACCTTAATATTGGAATCGGAAATTTCAGGGATAAAAGTGAAAAAGGAAAAAAGATTTCAAAAAAAATCTTGACAGAATATTGCCGGAAAAAATTCGGCCATGCAGAGATTGAAGATGTTATCGGCCATCCCCTTGGCGGCGGAGGCTGGTCCGCAAAAGTTTCCAGTGACCGGATTCTTTTTGTCGGTGATGCGGCAGGCACGGTGGACAGCCTGTTGGGAGAAGGTATTTACAACGCCATAATCAGCGGTCAGGCGGCGGCAAGAGCCATTCTCGAAGCCATGAAACATAATAATTGCCCCATGGTTTTAACGCAAGAGTACGAAGCTTTATTCAACGTCATACGTAAGGACCTTGCTTTTTGCAACAGGGTGGGAAAGGGATTTTATGGTTTTCCCTCATTATTCTATTTGTCTCTGCTCATATCACCCCTCCGACGGCGGTTGTTGGAAAGTTTTGCAAGCGGAAAAACAGTTAGCGGGAAAAAAGGACTGACAGGCAGGATTTTTAATTTTCCAGAAACTCTCTTATCAGCTGATTAACCACATCCGGGCGTTCCATGGTGCTGAGGTGGCCGCAGTTTTCGATCTGGTGAAAGGCAGCAGCGGGAATCAGGTCTGCCATCTCCTGATGGACCTTGGGCGGGGTCAGGGCATCCTGCATGCCGCAGATAATCAGGGTCGGGCATGATATATGCGGCAGGAAATCCCGCGAATCCGGTCTGGTCATCAGGGCGCGTTGCTGTCTTTGAAAGGCCCCTGCCCCCACATCCGAGGCCATATCCAGTATTCTGTCACATAATTCCTGATCATTCAATCGGTCAGCATGGATAAGGTAAGGGGTTAATTCCTTGGCAATATTGCGAATATCCTCACTGTCTGCCCGCCTGATCAGTTCCTCGCGCATTTTAATCTGTGGTTCCCGGTCCGCCCGGGCGTTGGTATCCAGCAAGATCAGCTTTTGCACCCGCACTGCGGCCTGTCTCATCATTTCAAAGGCGATATAACCGCCCATGGACAGGCCCGCCAGATTGAATTTTTCAGGGGCATCTTTCAGAAAATCCGCAACCATATCCGGCAGGTTGTCATGACTCATATGATCAAACAACCAGAGGTCGTAACCCTCCTCGAATTCAGCAATTTGATCCAGCCACAAATCATGGCTGCATAATAATCCGGGGATCAGAACCAGATTTTTACTCATGACATAACCTTTATTATGGTTTAAACTCCAGACTGACAAACTATAGCAAAAGCCGTCAGAGATTGACATCTTTATCGTTTTGCTTATTGTGCGCCACATATATTATGAATTTTTTTTTAAGAAGTGAAATAGCACCAAATGGGTTTTGATTTTTTAGGGTTAAGTGAAGATTTGCTGACAGTGGTCGAGAAGTCCGGCTACACAACACCCACACCTATTCAGACGAAGGCGATTCCTGCCATTCTTCAGGGGCGGGACATTCTGGGGATTGCCCAGACCGGAACCGGGAAAACTGCGGGCTTTACCCTGCCCATGATTGATATTCTCGCCCAGGGTCGTGCCCGGGCGCGTATGCCACGCTCGCTCATTCTGGAACCCACACGTGAACTGGCAACGCAGGTTTCCGAGAGCTTTGAGACCTACGGCGCGAAATCCGGACTGACCATGGCCTTGCTTATCGGCGGGGTTGCCTTCAAGGATCAGGAAATGAAACTGGACCGGGGGGTGGATGTTCTGATTGCCACGCCGGGCCGGCTGATGGACCATATGGGGCGCGGCAAAGTGATGCTGAACGGTGTGGAAATCCTTGTGGTGGATGAAGCCGACCGGATGCTGGACATGGGCTTTATTCCCGATGTGGAAAAAATATGTAAAGCCATGCCCCAGAAAATACAGTCACTGTTCTTCTCGGCCACCATGCCACGGGAAATCAAGCGATTGACCGATCAGTTCCTGAAAGACCCCAAAGAAATAGAGGTCGCCGCCCCGGCATCAACGGCCCAGACCATCACGCAAAGACTGTGCAAGGTCAAAGGCGGCGAAAAAGAAAAACGCATTGCCCTGCGCCAGCTTATAAATACCGAAAATATTAAAAATGCCATAATTTTCTGCAACCGGAAATCCGTTGTTAAAGTCCTGGCCAAGTCATTGAAAGTCCACGGCTACAGTGTCGGTGAGCTGCACGGCGATATGGTTCAATCCATACGTACAGAAACCCTTGGAAAATTTAAAAACGGTGAAATTCAGCTTCTGGTCGCCAGTGATGTTGCCGCCCGTGGCCTTGATATTCCCGATGTAAGCCATGTGTTCAATTTTGAAATTCCCAATAACCCGGAAGATTATGTTCACCGTATCGGCCGTACCGGTCGCGCGGGCCGCGAGGGCAATTCCTTTACCCTGACCAGCCCGTCTGAAAAGAAAGCCCTGTCTTTTTTGACTAAATTCCTCGGCAAGGAAATCCAGCTCCATGACCTGCCCGGCCAGGAAGGCAACCGCAAGCAGGAAGATAATAGCAAGAAAGTGGCCCCGAAAAAATCCCCTCCGAAGGATTCTGCCCCCGAAAAGGCCGAATCAAAACAAAAACAGATTCGGGATGATGTAAAAAAAACTGAAAGAAAAGACAACCGGAGCAGCCCCCGTAACCAGAACAGAAAATCCGGGCCGGTCATCGGCCTGGGTGATCATACTCCGGCCTTTCTTTTACGAAGCGAACCTGAAAAAGACGAAAAGACCTGATCGTTTGATTTTTACCAATTCTTAACCATTCTCTTTAGCTATTCTTTAGTATAATCATGTTACTACTCTCGTTCTGAGAGGAGGATAAAGATTGTCTTGCTCTAAAAAAATATAAAAATAACAACTATTCAAGGCAGTTTAAAATATGTCATATCTTAAAGATAAAATGGACGTGGAACATATCAGGGAAACTTCTGACAGGGCGTTGGATCTTATGTCACAGCATAATGTCATACCTTCCCCATCGAATTATCAGGTTTGGTATGAATATGCCAGCGAAGGAAATATGTCGCTGAATAAAACCATTGATGAAATGATCAAAAAGAACAACTCTTTCACATCAAAATTATCCAATAATCTTTTTGAACGGTTCTTTTCCATGGATCAGGAACAGAATGCCGTAACACACGCAGGTCAGGGCATTCAGACGGAATTGGCCAAAATTTCCAAGGCCGTGCGCGTGATCAATAACGGCACCGTGAAATATAATACCGTGTTAAGTGACAGTCTGCGCGGACTGGATGATATTCAGGGTGGTTCAGAAATGAAAAATATTATTTCTGACCTTATGGAAAATACAAAGGAAATGGCTCTGGGTAATAATTCCGCTCAGCAGAAACTGCAGGAATCAGCCAAAACCGTGCAAAAACTCCAGGCAGCGCTCGAAGCTGTTCGTCAGGAAAGCCTGACCGATATGCTGACCAATATCGGCAATCGAAAGTCATTCGAGGAAAATCTGAAAAAAGCCATTCATGACGCCAATAAGAACGATGGTGATTTATGTCTGATCATTGGTGATATTGACTTTTTCAAGAAATTTAATGATACATGGGGTCATCATGTGGGGGATCAGGTATTAAAAGCCGTGGCCCATTCCATAAAAACCCGCGTGGGTGATGTGGGAACAACTGCCCGTTACGGCGGTGAGGAATTTGTCATTCTTCTGCCCGATTCCACTATGGAAGACGCTCTGGAGCTTTCTGAAGTAGTCCGTCTTTCCATTTCACAACGCAGCATGAAGCGCAAAAGCACGGGCGAAAGAATTGGCAAGATAACCTGTTCCTTCGGCGTGGCAAAATACCGCATCAATGAACATCGCAATGAATTCCTTGAACGCGCCGACGCGGCACTTTACCGGTCAAAATCAAATGGCCGCAATCAGGTAACAGTAGAAGATGACAGTTCACCAAATGTGGTTAAAATCGCCTGACCTTATGGTATGGTATTGGAATCCAGGGCAAGGTTATTCCGCTTTACAAACGATCGTTTTAATTTAAAATAGACCTTTCCTGAGCCAAAGGAGAGGCCAATGCCGCATTTTGATTTTACCAGGTCCTGTCAAACCATGAAACTTGACCGAGAGGGTAATGTCGCCATTTTGACTTTATCCCGTCCGGATGCCATGAATGCCATGAACAGTCAGTTTTTTGCGGACTTTCAGAATATACTTCAAAATATTGAAAATAATCTGTCCGGTGATGATCATCCGGTACGCGCCCTGCTTATTCTGGCAGAAGGAAAAGGATTTTGCGCCGGGGCCGACCTTAAGGATCAGTCCGGTGAAATGCCACCACAGCTCGGTGATGTTTTGCGGAAAAATTACATCCCGCTGATCACAAATCTGAAGAAATTACCCATTCCAACCATTGCCGCCGTTAATGGTGCAGTCGCAGGTGCCGGAATGAGTCTGGTTTGTGCCTGTGATATTGCCATCGCCGAACAGCAGGCATATTTCCTGCAGGCGTTTGTTAATATTGCTCTGGTACCTGATGCCGGCAGTACATATTTTCTGCCCCGCCTTGCCGGTCGCGCCCGTGCGGCGGCCATGATGATGCTGGGGGAACGTATTTCTGCCGGGCAGGCCCTGGAATATGGTATTATTTCAAGCATCACCACCCCGGAACAGCTTGTTCCGGAGGCCATGGCCCTGGCCAAAAGACTGGCCCATATGCCAACAAAGACCCTGGTTGAAATTCGAAAATTGCTGGATGCTTCCGAACAGAATACATTGGCCCAGCAAATGGAAGCCGAGGCACAAGCCCAGCAACGGGCAGGACAATCCGAAGATTTTATGGAAGGCGTCAGCGCATTTCTTCAGAAAAGATCCCCGGCCTTTAAAGGCAGATAACCGCCATGCTTGAAAGGTTCTCTTTTTGTTCTTGACATATTCCGAAAAATATTTTAGAACATAATAAGAACACGGAGAGAGTTATGGATTTGTTATTACATATAACCGGCTTGGCCTTTATACCGCTCATGGCATATATTTTGTATTTGGGTATAGATGATATTATTTCTGAACTCACTGTTCAATTCATGCCACAGCGGACAAAAGAAATATCACAGATATACAAATTTCAAGGAATATCTATTTGCTGTCAAATACATCCATCTCATAATTGATGCACCATTCGATCATATTCCGGTACAGCATTTCCACCAGTTCAGGATGGGCACCAACTTTTTCAGCATGGGCGGTCGCCTTGGCCACCACATCTTCAATACGGATTTCGTCACGAACAAGGTTTCTGTCCTGCTTGATACGGGCCGCCTGCTCCATAAACCCCTGCCGGATACTTAACAATTCAACAATAACACGATCCAGTTGATCAATTTCCCCGCGCAATTCATCCATATTAACGCATTGCCGGGTGGCATATGCGATATCTTTTCTCTTGTTATGGAAGCTGTTATGGGACGTCATCTTTAAACCTGCTGAAACATAATATCAAAGCACATACATATTTCAGTTATCAAACATATGAAAGAAAAAAATAGCTTCTGCACCTTAGGTGTTTAGTCTCTGGATGTTTTCAGAACCAGACAATCTATATTTTTTTCCCTCAGGCTTTCACAGACCGTTCTGGCGATGGCCTTTTCCTCAATACCACCGACAAAAAGCCGGAAAAGATTTTTCCCGTTGGCCAATGTCACAAGCTTGACCAACGGCTCGTAAGACTCCAGAATTCCCTTGCTGCGCCGGTTAATTTTACTCCAACCCTCACGGGCAATTTTCACATTGGGATATGAGCCAAGCTGCAAGCGATATATTTTCTCTCGACTGTCCGGGCTCTTCACCGAATCAGGCCGGGTAATCTCCGGCTCGGCTTTCTGGCCCGGACGGGGCATTTCCACTGTTGGTTCCGGCGGCATTTTTTCCTGTTTCAGTACTTCCATAAGCTGACGTTTCTTCGGGTCGTCCGGGATATTTTTTACAGTCCCCGATGCAGTTATGTCATTGGCAGGCGATGGTTTTTCCCTGTCTTCATCCGGGAAATTCCTGATACCCAGAAAAATGGCCTGTGCCCTGTGGGCAGCATTCAGGCCTTTCACCCATTTATAGTGGCTGACGTTATTTTCCATTTCCTCAGCCGTCATTATGGATTCGCCTATTTTTCTGCCCGCCTCCTCTTCACCGGACAGAATATAGACCAGAACCAGATTCTGCTGTGCCTTGGTCACCGTGTAATCAAGGTTTATCGCCTTGCTTAATAATTTGATGGCCGGGGCATATTGTCCCTCAAAAGCAAATGACAGGGCCAGATTATTCAGCAGGGAAATATTGTCTTTTGCCAGTTGCAGGCCCTTGCCATAATTCATCTGGGCCTCTTCCTGCTCACCCATAAGATCATGGGCCAGACCCAGCATATTGTATATACGGTAATTTTTCGGGTCCTGTTTCGACAATTCCGTTAAATAGGGTATGGCGTCCATGGGGCGGTTCCTGGTGATCAGCATCTGACCACTGCCCATTTTAGCTTCCATATTACCCGGGTCCAGGCGCAATACCTGATCATAAAAGTTAATTGCCGCATCCGACGCGCCCAGGGCCTGATAGGTCTTGGCAAGACCAAGGCGGGACTTGATATGTTTCGGGTTTTCATTGGCGGCGCGCTGATAGAGCCTCATGGCATTGCTGTAATCACCGGCCTTGAGAAAACTTTCCGCCATATTTACCAGTGAATCGGAATCAAATGCCATTTCACCGTCCACGCGTCGCTCCCCGGCACAGGACGCCAATATGGCACAGCCGATAAACAAGATAATAATCTTTATATATTTCTGAATCATATTGGCCCCGTTCTTAATTATTTTATTAATTAATTTATCTATCATATAGCCATGCGTTAACTATAACCAGCATATCATTAGATAAAATTTTCACCAAAAGTTAAAGAATTATTAAAAACTATGTTATAGGTTCGCTAAGTAGAAAACTGAAAAAGGATCACAGAATGGTTGATATAGCGTCCGCAAGCAGCACCTCCAGCCAGGTACAGGTTGACAGGGGTAGCAGTCAGGAAAATATAGTGTCGGTCAAGGAAATGCTTTCCAAATCCGCAGAGGATTCCTCTATTGAGCGCAAGGAAGTCGAGTCTGACACCGGCCCCAACATCGGCCAGAAAGTGGATATCAAGGCATAACCCCCAATCATTCTGTTTTAACTGCCCGGATTGTAGGGTTTAATGTCACTGATAAAAAAGGCATGGTTTCATCACCACGCCTTTTTTATTGTTCAGGCTCAGGAACTGCTATCCGGTGCCGGAATGATTGTCCGCAGATGTAATTCCCGCAATTGTTTGTTGGACACTTCACTTGGGGCCTTCATCATTAAATCTTCGGCTTTTTGATTCATAGGGAAAATAATAACCTCGCGAATATTCGGCTCATTGGCCAGCAGCATCACGATCCGGTCAACCCCCGGCGCAATCCCGCCATGGGGCGGTGCGCCGTATTTCAGGGCATTCAGCATGCCTGAAAAGCGTTCCTCGACAACTTCGGGACCATAGCCGGCCAGTTCAAAGGCCTTATACATGATTTCCGGCTTGTGATTCCGGATTGCCCCCGATGACAATTCAATGCCATTACAGACAATATCATATTGATAGCCCAGGATATCTTCCGGTTTCATGCTTTCCAGTGCCTCCATCCCGCCTTGTGGCATGGAGAAGGGGTTATGGCTGAAATCCAGTTTCTTTTCCACCTCATCATATTCATACATGGGGAAATCAACAATCCAGCAGAACTTAAACTCATCATCATTGATCAGTTCCAGATCTTCACCGACTTTGGTCCGGGCGAAACCGGCCAGCTTCGCGGCATCCTCTGCTTTACCGCAGGCAAAGAAAATACCGTCATTATCACTTAATCCGGCAATATTTTTCAGTTGCATCAACCGGTCATCATCAAGGTTCTTAGCGATGGGGCCCAGAGCCTCGCCGTCCTTGAAACGAATATAACCCAGTCCGGCATAGCCTTCGGACCGGGCCCAGTCATTCATTTTATCGAAGAAACTTCGGGCCTTGGCACCACCGGCCCCCGGTGCCGGGATGGCCCGGACGACGGACCCCTTTTCAATGGCACCGGCGAAAATTCCAAAAGCGGAACCCCGGAATACCTCTGTCACATCGCAGATTTCAACGGGGTTTCTCAGATCAGGCTTGTCATTGCCATATTTCAACATGCTTTCCTTGAAGGGAATACGGGGAAAGGGTGACTGGGTTACTGCTTTTGTGGTGAATTCCTCAAACAGGCCGATCATAAGCGGCTCAATAGCCGAAAAGACATCTTCCTGAGTGACAAACGACATTTCCACATCAAGCTGATAAAATTCCCCCGGCGAACGGTCGGCACGGGCATCCTCATCCCGAAAGCACGGCGCGATCTGAAAATACCGGTCAAAACCCGCAATCATCAGCAACTGTTTGAATTGCTGCGGGGCTTGCGGCAGCGCATAAAACTTACCGGGATGCAGACGACTTGGCACCAGAAAATCACGGGCACCTTCCGGTGAACTGGCCGTCAGGATCGGGGTCTGATATTCCCGGAAACCAAGGTCAACCATGCGGCGGCGAATGCTGGATATCACGTCAGAGCGCAGGACAATATTATTATGCAGCCGTTCCCGGCGCAAATCCAGATAACGGTAAGTCAGGCGAATATCTTCGGGATAATCCTGTTCGCCAAATACCGGCAATGGCAGTTCTGCTGCCACTGACAACACATCCAGTTCATCAATGGCCAGTTCAATATGCCCGGTGGGAAGATTGTCATTTATGGTTTCAGCACTTCGGGATACCACCTTGCCCCTGACCCGTATCACCGATTCTGCCCGAATATCCTCGGCTATTTTAAAACTCGGGTTATCGGTATCAATCACACATTGGGTCAGTCCATAATGATCCCTGAGGTCAATGAACAACAATCCGCCGTGATCGCGTTTGCGGTGAACCCAACCGGAAAGCAGAACTGTTTCCCCGACGTTTTCGTGACAAAGTGCTTCGCATGTATGTGTTCTGTATTCGTGCATTATAAATCTTCTAATTTTAATATGTAATTCATGGTGTTTTTGTGCTTTATTGCCCACTTGTCAAGTTATTCTTTATCAGGCCCCGTGATGATGGGTCTGTCAGTCAGCTTTCGGGTAATAAAATATATGAGCATAATCACCACAAATGACCAGCTAACGGCCCTGTGCGCGCGTCTGGAAAAATCCGACTATATCACTGTGGATACAGAATTTTTACGGACCAAGACCTATTATTCCAAATTATGTCTGATTCAGGTGGCTGATGAGCGGGAATATCATGCCATTGACGCGCTGGCCCCCGGTCTTGATCTTGACCCCTTTTACGGCCTGATGCAAAATGAAAATATCCTGAAAGTTTTTCATGCGGCAAGACAGGATATCGAGATTTTTGTCAATGAAAAAGGCGTGGTCCCGAAACCATTGTTTGATTCTCAGGTTGCGGCCATGGTTTGTGGTTATGGTGACAGTATCGGTTATGAAAAGCTGGTGATGAGTCTGGCAAATGCCACACTGGACAAAAGCACCCGTATAACCGACTGGTCAAGACGGCCCCTGACCCAGCGTCAGATTGATTATGCCCTGGGCGATGTCACCCATCTGCGCACCGTATATAAAAAACTTGATGACCAGTTGAAAAAATCAGACCGCAGCCATTGGCTTGATCAGGAAATGGCCGAATTAACCAATCCGAACACCTTTATCAACCTGCCTGAGAATGCCTGGAAAAGGCTGAAAATCAGAAACGGTAACCGGTTGTTCAATGGTATCGCAAGAAGCCTGGCCGAGTGGCGGGAAAGTGAGGCCCAAAGACGGAATATTCCCAGAAACCGGGTTATTCGCGACGAGGTATTATTCGAGATTTCCGCCGTAAGACCCGAACATACCAATGCGCTCGGCAGCATCCGTGGTCTTTCCCCCGCTTTCGCCCAGAGCAAGAGCGGCACAAGGGTTCTTGCCATCGTAAAGGAAATTCTGGAATTACCCGGCGATAAACTGCCCGTCATCAGTCACAAACGCCCGTCGGCACAAAATAACGACCCGGTGATGGAATTGCTGAAAGTTCTGTTGAAGTTGATCTGCCAGAATGAGAATGTGGCACCAAAACTTATTGCCTCTATTGATGATCTTGAAAAACTTGCTGAAAGTGATGATGCGGAAATTCCGGCATTGTCGGGCTGGCGATATGATATATTCGGCAAACATGCCCTTGCGGTAAAGGCGGGCCAGCTGGCTTTTTCCATGAAAGACGGTGAAATCAGATTAATCAGTGTTGAATAACTCTGACGTCTTCCTTCAGGGAAAATTCACGGGCGAGTTTGCCAAGGCGTTTCCTGACGACCTCATTAACCAGTGCCTTATCTTTGCTGTGGATATCAAGCCATAATTTGTCATCCCCGATTCTCAGGGACGCCGACTGCAGGCCCTTTACCGTTCCGCCTGAAATTCTCTGGGCCAGTCGCAGGGCAAGCCCCACCTGGTTGGCATAAATAATATCCGTGGGTTTCAACAGGCTTTCCACCTTTGCCGTCTCTTTCTCACCGGTCTTGCCGCCATAACATATATAAAGCGTCAGGCCGATAAAGGCAGCCCCCCGGTGGGTAACCCCCAGCAGACGGCCATGTAATATTTCATATAACACTTTTTCCGCCCGATATTCCGGGTGACCGCGCCAACCCACATCGCTTAATATTGAGGCCGCAAGGCGCAGGCGGTTCGGCTCAAATTCATCATTGGGAAACAGGGGGTCAATCCATTTTTGTATATTCCTGCCATGTTCCGAGAAACGCCCGGTATTTCGGGCGATATCATGACAGGCCTCAATCAACGGGTCCTGTTTTCGCACTTCGGCGGTCATGGCTTCAAAAAGCAGCCCCTCACGCAGGCCATAACCGGAAAAGATCACTCTTTTGGATTTCAGTTTCTTGACCAGACGCTTCAGGATATAGGCCGACAGGGCCAATACCTTCAATCGGCGGGATGAAATATGTGTCCGATAGCGGTTAAGTTCGGCGTAAGTCATCTTTGAAAGCCGTGTGGTGAGTTCCAGACATTCTTCCCGGCTGATGATATAATGATGAACATTATTCAAGACATAATTATTTTCCATAATATGGATTTTTGCCAGGGCCCGCCATGAGCCGCCCACAGCATAGAAATTCTCCTGGTGGTGATCAGCGCGCCAGTCAAGGGATTTAAGGGCCTTGTCGATATCTTCTTTCGGTGAAGATATGGTTTGACCGTCCAGGGACTGATATTTCAACGGCCCTATGGCAAAGCTGGCCCTTTCCGCCACATCCCCCTCAGAAGATATTCGTGCCAGTTCCATACTGCCGCCGCCCAGGTCACCGACAATGCCTCTGGCGCGGGGCAAGGCACATAAAATGCCAAGTCCCGATAGTCTGGCTTCTTCCTTGCCACTGATGATATTGACATCCAACTGGCATTCGCTTTTTATCCGTGTGATAAATGAGGGTCCGTTGGCCGCTTCCCTTACTGCCGATGTGGCAACAACCCGATAGTTGGCAACGGTCATTTTATCAAGCATAAGATGGAAGCGTTTCAGGTTTTCAACAGCCGCATCCATGGCATCCTGCTGCATATATCCGGTTTCTGACAGCCCCCGCCCCAGACCGCATAATATTCTTTCATTAAAAATCACATAGGGTGCGCGCTTCAGGCTTTGATAAACCACAAGACGGACCGAGTTTGAGCCAATATCAATAACCGCAAATTTATTCAATGATCGCTACTCTTTCAGGTGCAAGGGAAATTCCTTGCCTTCAATGGCCTTGCCCATACCGGACAGGCTGGGGTTTTTCAGAAAATACTCATGGGCTGAAAATCTGGTCTTTTTGACATCGGCCCGAATGTAAGAATGATCCGGCTGCAGATACCAGCTTTGCACATTGTCTTTCAGATTTGCCACCATAATCTGGCCCAGAACCTGCGACTTGACCGTTGGATTATCAATTGGGATCATGGCTTCGACCCGCCGTTCAAAATTTCGCGGCATCCAGTCCGATGATGAAATATAAACCCGCGCATGTTCAGATGGCATTTTATAACCATTGCCAAAACAGGTGATCCGGGCATGTTCCAGAAACCGTCCGACAATACTTTTCACCCTGATATTTTCCGACATTCCCTTAACCCCCGGACGAAGACAGCAAATCCCCCGCACCACCAGATCAATGGAAACACCGGCACAGGACGCCTGATATAATTTGTCAATGATGACCGGGTCCACAAGGGAATTCATCTTGGCCCACAGGTTTGCGGGTTTTCCGGCACGGGCAAAATCCATTTCCCGGTCAATCAGGGTCATCAGTACATTACGGATTTCAAAGGGCGAGATCACCGCCTTTTCCAGTTTTTTCGGGCGGGCATAACCAGTCAGATAATTGAAAATATGAACCGCATCACGGCCCAGTGCCTCGTCATCGGTGAAAAAAGACAGATCCGTGTAAACTTTCGCGGTAATGGGATGATAATTCCCTGTGCCGTAATGGACATAGGTTCGCAACAGGTCATTTTCCCGGCGCACAATCACCGAAATCTTGGCATGGGTTTTCAACTCCAGAAAGCCGTAAACAACCTGCACACCGGCGCGTTCCATATCACGGGCCCATTTGATATTGCGTTCTTCGTCGAACCTCGCCTTCAACTCCACCAGTGCCGTGACCGACTTTCCGGCCTCTGCGGCATCTATCAGGGCACTGACAATGGGTGAATCCTCGCTAGTGCGATATAATGTCTGCTTGATGGCCACCACATCCGGGTCCTGTGCCGCCTGACGCAGAAAGCTGATCACGGCATCGAAACTTTCAAAGGGATGATGGACAATAAAATCCTTTTCCCGAATTGCGGCGAAACAATCACCATGTTTTTCTTTCAGACGCTGCGGGAAACGCGGGTCCAGTGATTTGAATTTAAGGTTGGCAAAGCCGTCAACAATCAATTGATCCACTTCGGCAATGCCCAGAACACCGCGAACGCTGATGATTTCCCTTGTGGTGATTTTCAGCTGTCTTTTGACCATTTTCAACAGTCTTTCCGGCATTTCGGCATTTACCTCAAGCCGGATTACATGACCCCGCCGCCGTCTTTTCAGGGCGCTTTCAAATACCCTGACCAGATCTTCGGCTTCTTCGTCCACTTCCATTTCACTGTCACGGATCAGCCGGAAAATACCGTCCCCCCTGATGGAATAATTGGGAAACAGACGCCCCAGAAACAGGCCGATACAGTTTTCAACGGATATAAAACGCACCATGTCACCGGGCAGCCGAACAAATCTTCTGGTCTGTCGCGGCACCGGAAGCAACGCCAGAAGCCGTTTGCCATTATCATTATTTTCCAAATCCAGTACGATGGAAAAACCAAGATTTGGAATGAAGGGGAATGGATGGGCCGGGTCCACAGCCAGCGGAGTCAGGATGGGAAAGACATTTTCCAGAAAATATTGCTCAAGCCAGGGCATATCCTGTGCCGCAATATCGTCAGTATCAACAACATTAATCCCCTCCCTCTTCAATTCTTCAAGCAAGGTTGCCCAGCATGTCTGCTGTTCATTGATCAGCTTTTCGGCAAATTCATTGATCTGGTCAAGCTGCTCGGCGGGACTTAGCCCCTCATTGCTGATTTTTTCCACACCGGCGGTGATCTGCCCCCGGATGCCGGCGACACGGACCATATAAAATTCATCAAGATTGCTGCCCGATATGGACAGGAAACGCAACCGTTCCAAAAGCGGATGGGCCGGATTGTTGGATTCCTCCATAACCCGCATATTAAAGCGCAACCATGATAATTCCCGGTTGATCAGACGTTCGGAAACGGGATAATCACGGAAGGGAAAGATATTTTCCGGTTTTTTTTCCGATATGGTCATTCTCGCTTCCTAAAAATATTCAGGCATTATATCGCCTTAATAGCATATGTCTTGTTTTTTATTCCAGTAAATCCCGCACCAGTGGAATGGTTATTTTCCGTTTTCTGGCCAGGGAAAGACTGTCTATCTTTCTGACAATATCACGGGCGGCTTCGAATGATCTTTCTATCCTGCGGGTCAGAAAATTCACCACCTCCATGGACACATTTATCTGCCGGTCCATAAATTGCTTTACAATAACAGCCGCCAGCAGTTCATCATCCGGCGGGCCAATTTCAATGGCCATGGCCGCCAGCATCCGCGACCTTAAATCCGCCAGGGCATATGACCAGTGTTTGGGATGCTTTCTGGCAGTCAACATTATGCTGCCCCCTCTTTCCTTCTGCCAGTTATAGAGATGAAACAACTTCTCCTGCAGGGGAAGTTTCCCTTCGATCTGATCTGCCGCCTCTATGATGATATTTTTCGGGAATTTTTCAAGGGCAGTTTCATTGACATCTGCCATATTCAGCCGTCCTGCCCCGGATTTATGCTGCCAGACGTGGGACAGATGGGTCTTGCCGCATCCCGCTGCCCCGTAAACTATCGTGCAATGGCTATTGGTCCAGTCCGGCCAGCGATCAATCCAGTTCACCGCCGCCTGATTGGAGGCCGTGACCAGATAATCCTCGGCTTCAAAGGCCTCGCGGACGGGAATATCAAAAGGGATCTGAACGGCTGTCATATGAATTTATTTCTTTAACGTCAATATCCAGGAATTTTCTTCCGGAGTTTCTATCATGATGGCATCCATATTATCAGTATGATCCGGCGGTGTCAGCTCTGCCTGTTCTATTTCTGTTTTTTCCATATTTGTTTTTTGAGGCGATAACAGCAGGTTTTCCTGATCAAGGGTCAGGATAATCTGTTCAACATCGCCGGAATGTTCTATTTCCAGCTGCGCCGTATCAATGGTCATTTTTTTATAGCTCACAGCACGGATCAGGGATATTTTTTCCAATCTTTTTTTGATTTCAAACCAGTCATCACTGTGATCAAATTCAACTTTCACCTTCAAATGAGATGAAGTGCCAAAGTGAATCATCACTTTTTCTTTCCATCTGTTGTCCAGCCAGTATGTCGCCTGTTTTATGGCTTCGTGATACAGATAGGTCAGGTCACCCGTTGTCATTGGTGCGGTTTTTTCAGGTGAGGTTTCAGCACTTATCAGCCGTTTATATACTGTCTGGTCCTGTTCATTGCTGAAAATTGTCAGTTCGAGTTCTTCCTGCCCCTGCACCATGCCATTGATCACCCTGGCATTCATCACGTAAAGCTTGCGGCTGTTTTGTTGTTCTGCAAATTTCTGGAGCTGTATCTGGCTGCCCTGCTGGGCCTGCCAGACGGTCATGGCCATACGGTTGGCCAGAGTTGGCATGATAACGCGGACCGGAACAAGGTTATTCACCGTGTCGTAATCAAGCCATGCGGCACGCCAGTCATTATTTTTTTCCCATAAAATCGCCGCGCCATCCTTTTCGAGCACCGGCAGGATGCTGACCGGGCTGGATAATGTTTCGGCAAAGGGAATATTCAGCACGGACAGGAAATTATATATTTTATCCCGGCTGAAATGAACGGTAAAGTCGGCAATATAGCGCACACGGGAGCTTTTCTCATTGGCGATCTCAATACCACTGACAAGTTCGGTAACCTGCCCGTCGCCAAGTTCCGGCAACCGGGTATGGTCCTCTTCGCGGATGATCTTGCGGAATAATTTATCAAGTGCCTGCCGTTCGGCCTTGCGCAGGGCGATCTGGCTGGCCCGGCTGGATGTGGAAGCCTTTTCATCCATTGAAATATTGTAAATGGTGTAAATTTTGGGGGTTATAATCTGCCCGACAGCCGCACGGGATTGCGGGGCCTCCCCCTCTATGGTCCGTGCCTGAGTGGCTGTAATATTAATGCAAAACATTAATATAAGGGCATAACCAACTTTATTTGATATATATTCAACCAATTCCATCATTCCGGATAATGTTACTTTTACCATAAAGCCATAATAGTGCATCTTGTCATCACTATGGCAAGCAATTTATATTTCCCGGAATGATAAAAATCAGGTGGCATTTTACCACGCCGCCCCTTATATCTGAATTTATAAAATATTTTCAGGTGGGAAGATCGTGAACGGAAAAAAATCCTATACATATAAAGACGCCGGTGTTGATATCGAGGCCGGAAACAGCCTTGTGGAAGCCATTAAACCTGCCGCCGCCTCAACCAGAAGAGCGGGCTGCACATCCGGCCTTGGTGGTTTCGGCGCCCTGTTTGACCTGAAGGCGGCGGGATACCGGGACCCGATTCTGGTATCCGGCACTGATGGCGTCGGTACAAAGCTTAAAATCGCCATTATGGCGGACAAGCATGACACGGTCGGAATTGACCTTGTGGCCATGTGCGTTAATGACTTGATTGTACAGGGGGCTGAACCCTTGTTTTTCCTTGATTATTTTGCCACCGGACAATTAAGCGTTGAGGCGGGCCGCGCCATTATCGAAGGCATCGCGGAAGGCTGCCGTCAGGCAAATACCGCCCTGATCGGCGGCGAAACCGCTGAAATGCCGGGCATGTATGCAGAAGGTGATTATGATCTTGCGGGATTTTGTGTCGGGGCGGTGGAGAGAGACAATATCCTGACCGGTGACGGGGTTATGGCCGGTGACATGCTTCTGGGGCTGGCCTCAAGCGGCCTCCATTCCAACGGCTTTTCCCTTGTACGCCGTCTGGTGGAGGATTCAGGACTGGACCTTGACGGCCCCTGCCCCTTTGATGCGGACAGGGATTTTGCCTCTGCCCTGCTCACGCCGACAAAAATCTATGTGAACAGCACTTTGGACGCGCTGAAATCAGGTCATATCAAGGCCATATCCCATATCACCGGCGGTGGTTTTGTGGAAAATATCCCGCGCATTCTGCCGGATGATGTCTCTGCCCATGTGGACGCCAGCCGTTGGCAACTGCCAGAAGTATTTAACTGGCTGCGTGAAACGGGTAATATGACCCCTCTTGAAATGGCGCGGACTTTTAACTGCGGTATCGGACTTGTGGTGGTTGTCAGGGCCGAGGGGGCCGACGAAGTCCGCAGGATATTCCAACAGAATGGCGAGGTCGTATATAATCTGGGACAGGTGGTTGAAAGGGCGGACAATGCCCCGGCAACCCTGGTTACCGGACAGGCCGGGAACTGGGGCTACAATGTTCCGTGGCAGGCCGTTTCAGCCAATTAACCAGGGGTTTTTCCATGCTTGATGTCGCAGTATTAATATCCGGACGCGGAAGCAACCTTCAA
>UOEJ01000199.1_pt1 | contig 21979 bp, 23 predicted proteins | sample 1989191 | NCBI WGS metagenome assembly UOEJ01 (sample SAMEA4712195, study PRJEB27164) | hydrothermal vent metagenome | biome: marine basaltic hydrothermal vent biome; feature: marine hydrothermal vent; material: mineral | place: Pacific Ocean | collected 2011-06-14/2011-07-23 | depth 1719 m | reverse complement strand
AGAAATCAGCTGTGAAGACCTTGCTGGACCATGGGGCCAACGCCTGCCTGAAAGACAAGCGGGACCATACCGCCATGATGGCCGCCGTTGTCAAAGCGGAATGGGGCATCGCCAGAATGCTGTATCAAAAAGATTGCCGCCAGGCCCATTCTACGGGAAAAACACTGGAAGAATTTGCCAGAATATTCGGCCAGACAGAAAAGCTGAAGGCCCTGCAGGCGGCCCGGGAATAGGTTCTGGAACGGGCCCTCCGGCAGAGAGAAATTATAAATCCAGCCGGGTGTCGCTGCTCAGACGGGGTTCGCCAAACAGATAGCCCTGACCATAATCCATGCCATAATCCAGCACATCAATTATGGCCGCCTCGCTTTCGATTTTTTCAACGATCAGGTCAAGATCATAGCGGCTGAAGGCCTCTTTCAGATCATCGGGGTGAATATCACTGTCCTGATCAAGAATCAGGTCCGTCCCCACCTTGATATATCGGAAATAACGTGACGAAAGATCAGCCATATCCATATTCAGGTCAATGATATGGTCCATGGAAAAACGAAAACCCCGCCGACCCAATGTGGCCAGACTGCGCCCGACCGCAGGCGGATGGCGCATGACATCTTTCTGGGAAAATTCAAATACCAGCCGGTCCGACAGCTCGTGATTTTCCAGCATAAAATCAATGAACTGCGGGAAAAATTCCTTATCGTTCAAGGACACCGAAGATATATTACAAAAGAACCGCAGATCAGGACGCCGTGGCCCAAGCCTGCGGATAACCTGAATACAACGGAACAACAACAGATTATCCAGCGTGCCGACCAGTCCGCTGTCCTCGGCCAACCTCAGATATTGGGACGGGAAGATCACATGATCATCCTCATCACGAACCCGGCTGAAGGATTCATAATGAACAATCCGCCGGGACGGTAATGATACTATCGGCTGGAGATAGAGATCAACCCGGTTTCCTTCCAGCGCATGATGCATGATATTCAATACTTCGCCGTCGCTGCGGTCTTTCTGTTTCAGGTCTTCCCGGACGACCCCGGCACCACCATCATTCTTTTGCATGGCCCCGCGCTGTTCAAGTGAGGCACCGGATTTTTCAATAACCTGATTAAGCAGGGTTTGCAGTACGTGCATTTCAGAAATAATTTCTGAATTCTGCCGGTTGTCAACCTTGTATATCTTTTCCCGGAGCTGCTCCAGCTCTGCTCTGTTTTCCTCCAGTTTATCAAGACTGACCTGATAATCCTGATGCAGGGCCAGCAGCCGGCTGGTGGTATCCTCCTTGCCGAATTTCCAGATATACATCACATGAAACTGCAGTCCGATCAGGAATGTCATGGCCCCGAAAATCTGTGCTGATATATCACTGAGACCATCGAACAGGTTTGGCAGAACTAGGGCCACAAGAACAGCAATCAACGCATAAGTCGCCGCAATCAATATATGTGCAAGTAATGTCATAAACTATCCCGAAATTCTGTCCTTAAGTTCATTTCATTTATCTTTGATCATTCCGGCATAATTTCCGGTTCAAAAAAGTCAGCCCGTCACAGGATTGCCTACGATAGTGCAGTATCAAAAAACACACAAGTCCCGTGGATAAAATAGCCATAAAAAAACAGGACGACAATGTTATCGCCCTGTTTTCAGATTAAGTTATATACATCATCTTTTTAAATGGATGACTGTTAACCAAGGAATTCCTTGATTTGCGCCAGACGATATTTTTCCTTGGACAGATAGGAAATCCATTTCCGGGCCTGTTTACGGCTTCTCTTGTCTTTGGCGGCAATTTCAAAGGCTTTTTTGGCCGCATCCAGCTGCCCCATATTGAAATGGCTCATGCCTTTATAAATGGCAACAGAGTCAGGCCGTTTCAACCCGCCCTTTTTCAAGGCAAGACCAAGATATTTCGCCGAGTTTTTATAATCGTCAAGCTGCATATATACCTGACCCAGCTTTTTATAAAGTTCACCGTCATCAGACATTTCCGCAGCAACACGCAACGGCTCCAGAGACTGGCGCATATCCTGGGCATTAATCCGGGCTTGAGCAAGACTTTCATAGTTTTTCTTGTTTTCCTCAATTGTGCCGGCCTTTATGCCCTTTTCCAGAACAACAGAAGCCCAGTAGGGTGCCTCATGATACATATAAAGCTGTGACATATTGACAAGTTCACTGCTCTTTTCAAGAAAACCCTGACGATAAGCCGTTTCATATGTGGCCAGTTGTTTTTTCTCAAGGATATCCCTCTCGGCCTCTGTTTTGGCATCGGAACTCATCTCGCCATACATACCGGCAAGCTGTAGCCAATAATCCTTCTTTGGCCATGTATTGACCAATATTTCCAGAATATCGACAACCTTCTGATTTTCCTTCATCTCGAAATACATCACCCGAAGCAAAAGATACCAGTTTTCCTTTGGCTGCTTGTCAACCGCCTTGTAAAGGTCAATGGCCTGCTGAATATAAGGAATGCCCTTTTTGAAATAGCCGTTGGCCTCTGACTGGGAAATTCCCTCTCTGGTACCAAGTGAATAATAGGCCTGTCCCAAAAGTATCAAGGGCTGAGCCGTCGGGGCCGGTTGATATTCAAGCCAGCGTAACATCATCTTGATGGAGCTGTTAAAATCCTCCTTGATGAAATAAAGCTGGGCCATGGTATAAACCGTTGTGTCTTCCATGGCGGCGGGCAGATTTTCCTGACGCAGGACATTTTCATAGGCCTTTAAAGCCTCGCCGTATTTTTCCTGACTGTAAAAAAGAAAACCCTTGAAGTTAAAATATTGGGCCCGCTCATAACTGTTGAGCTTGTCAAGCTTGTAGCCAAGACCATCTTCCAGAACCTGCATGGCACAGGGATAGTCATTGGCATCGGCACATTCCTGCGCCTTGCCAAGAACCTTGTAGATTTTTTCACTCAGGGCCGGAGTCCTGCGTGTTTTACGGTCTTCGTATTTCCGGTTTTCCTTGTCTGTGGCGGCATGTGCCTGCCCCGAAATCCCGGTGATGGCCGGTGCAACGGTGGCCAGAGCCATAATACCGCAAAGGGCCGTTGCAGATACGAGGATCTTCGTAAATCTGGTAATATCAATCATACGTTTTCTCCTCTATTTATCTTCCATTTCAAAGCTGATTTTATGCAATACACCTGCCACGTCAATGGGTTCGCCATCAACAACCTTGGGCTTGTATTTAAACTTCAGGGCGGCCTTGATAGCGGCGCGGTTGAATACCGAATTGGTGCTTTCAATAACCCTGGCATCAACAACAGTGCCAAGCTTTGTCACGGTGAATTCCACAATAACATAGCCCGAAAGGCCGCGTTCCTGAGCACGGCGGGGATAGATGGGAGCCACCTTGACGATGGGCAGATAATCCCCGTCGCTGGCGGCAAATCCACCGGTTCCACCGACATTCACCTCTGCCGCAACAGGGGCCATGCCAATTTCAACACCTGTATTGACGCTGTCAACACTGGTATCCATATCCAGGTCTGGTGTGTCCGGCGGCGCCTCTGCGTCGTCGGGTTTGTCGGGTTTACGGATTGTCTGCTCAGTTTCCTGAGCCTGACGCACTTCGCCGATCTCCACCTTGCGGCCCTCAATTTTTTCATCCAGCGGATTATTGCCGGTGGCAATAAGATACTGCATGCCAAAAAACAGGGTAAAGGTGATCAGAATGGCGAATATGCCTGAAAGTGTATAACGTACAATCATTTTTCTTTTGTCGCCACTATGTAATCACTGACATTTGCCTTGCGAACCGCATCGACAACTTCCATCACGACGCCGGATTTGGAATCGACATCGGCCTGAATAACCACTGAACCTTCGGGGTTTTCAGCCCGCAGACGTTCAACGTTGGCCCGGACCGCACGGATATCAACCCGGCGTTTTTCCATCCAGACTTCGTTCTTTTCAGTAACCGCAATCATGATATTTGCCTTGTCCGCTTTCACAGAAGTGGAAGCATCCGGGCGGTTAATTTCGATACCGGCTTCCTTGAGGAAGGAAGAGGTAACAATGAAGAAGATCAGCATGATAAACACGATGTCGAGCATCGGCGTCATATCAATTTCTGCATCATCATTTTCTTTTGAAGCGTGTCTACGCATATTTTATCTCTCAATGATCTTTTGTTAAATGGTCTTCAAGCAATTCGGCTTCCTTATTCATCTGACCCTCAAGGTAGGAGGCGGCAAATACACCCGAAAGTGCACCAACCATTCCCGCCATTGTTGGTATAGTGGCCCGAGAAACGCCGGCCGCCATGGCCTTGACGTTACTACTGCCCAGAATTGCCATTACATCGAAAACCTCAATCATACCCCATACGGTTCCAAGAAGTCCCATCAGTGGACAGATCGCCACCAACGTCCTTATCAAAGACAAGTTATTTCTCAGATCCATGGTCACCTGACTGATCATAGCTCCGCGAATTTGGTGGGCATACCAGGAGGTTCGCTCAGAGCGAGCCTCCCAGGTAGCCATAACCTCATTCACTTGTTTGCGGTGTCCGGTTCTGAAATACATCAACCGTTCGAACACCAGGAGCCAGAGCACAAAGATAGTGATGAAAATGGCATTCAGGACGGGTCCGCCCTTTTCCATGAAATCACGGACATTTTCAAACAAACCTATTAGCTCATACATGATCAGGCTCCTTTTTGACCCTGTTCCGCATGGACCGCGATGATTCCGGCAGACTGCTCTTCCAGAGTATGGATAATGCCCTTACTCCATCCGGCAACGATTGAATGCAGGAACAATGTTGGCAAGGCCACCACAATACCCAGAACAGTCGTTACGAGCGCCTGTGAAATACCACCAGCCATCAGTTTCGGATCACCGGTACCAAACAATGTCATTGCCTGGAAGGTATTGATCATACCGGTAACCGTACCCAGAAGACCCATCAGAGGGGAAATCGCGGCGATCACCTTGATCAGTGTCAGGAAGCGTTCAATGGCTGGTGTCTCTTTCAGAATTGCTTCGTCAAGTTTCAGTTCCAGCGTTTCAACATCAACTGTTTTGTTGTTGTCATAAACACTCAGGACACGGCCCAGAGGATTATTCTCATTGACCTCATCGCTGCGGATTTGCGCTTTGACTTTACCGCGCGTTACCACCAGTGTCAGACCGGAAATGAGGATCAGCAGCAGGCTGAGCGGACCCAGACCATAGATGATGATATAACCAATGACACCACCCTGATCAATACGCTCTAAAATGCTTGGATCCTGAATCAACAGGCTGAGAATGGCACCGCGTGATATATCAAGGGCAAAGGCCGTATAACCGGATGACAACGTCTGAAGACCCTCAGCCGTTTCCAGGAAACGTGCTTTTGGCTGACGGGGCAATTCAGCGATATTCTGATATTTTTCCCGCCATTCCAGATATTTACCGTCCGAAATCAAATTGAATGTTCCAACACGGACCACTTCCCTGTTGGTGATTTCACCGTTGGGATACTGTACATCCACATTGAATTTGACAATTTTACCTGATTCAGTCATTTCCCGCTGCACTTCAAACCACAGATGAGAAATTTCCTCAATGGTCGGCAGTTCGGAACTGGATGCCTTGGCAATCAGCTCATTCAGAAAGACTTCACGCCCCGGAAACTGTGCAGAAATAATACTGTCATGGAATACGGCCTTGGTTTCACCGGATACCAGTTGCAGAACACCAAACAGTTCTTTCAGGGCACCCAGTTCATGGGAAAGCTCTTCTTCCAGTTTGGCAATCTTTCCGTCATTGGCCTTGAATTCCGCTTCCAGACGGTCCGAGCGACGCTCTTCCTGTCTTTGGGTATTGCGGGCAGCGGCCAACAGGGCTTTCTGCTTGGATTTCTGTGCGATGAACTCCCGTTCGCGGCGTTTGTTTTCCTGACTTTCCTGATAAGCCCCCTGCTTTACCAGTTCCAGCAACTCGTCAAGGCTTCTGGCCTGCGGCGCAGATTGCGCGAATGCCGAGAATGAAAACCCTGCTAATGCAACAGCAATAATAATACTAGCTAATTTTCTCATTTTGCTGTCTCCATTTTACCGGGGATTGGTGCTGTAAGCGGCAATCTCAGGAGCGTGTCGGCGGCGGCTTTTTTCTGTGCCACGGCCAATGCCTTCTTGATGGGCTTGCGATAGGATTCATCCAGAGGAACCCATTCCTCTGCGGCATGATCCCACATACCGGACTCTACACCGTCACGGGTTTGATAAACCAGCGCGATACGGCCAATATGAAGCATGTCAACTTCCAGTTCATTGCCACCGATGATCACTTTATCGGTATAGGCCTGAACCGCACGTCCATATTCGCTTTCGATCTGATATAATTCAAACACACTGCGGAATTTTTCAGAAGCATCAACATTGGGGTTATCCATCAATTCTCTCAGACGTTCAATCCCGGCGATACGTTCTTCCCGTTTAATGGGGAGATCTTTTTCAATAAACTCTCCGAGGGCATCAACCATCTTCATCATCAGGGGGGTGATTTGTCGCTTGACATAAGTCACACCCTTAATGGATTTGGTCAGCTTGCCCATTTCAACCACTTGAAGGTCTATCTGACGCTGAAGTTGTGCGTTATAGATACGCAGCCCTTCGATGGTCCTTAAGACAGCCTTGTAATCACCAATAATTTTATCGGTTTGATCAACAGTTTTGTTGATTTTTTCCTGTGATTGTTGTGCTACCTGATTTGCCTTTATTCCGACTTCCAGAACTTGGTTCAAATCAGTGGCACCCGCGCTGCCCGCACCCCATACAAGGGAGGTGGCAGCAACGGCGGAAAGAACTACAGTTCTAACTCGATGCTTAATCATTCTTCTTCCTACAGCTTTTTTTGAGTTGTTAAAGTTCATACCATTTGACATGGCGTTTAATGAACACAGGAGATTTTTTGAAAATTTACGACAGGAACAGACCACGGCTACAAAGAAGGAACCCTTTATATCTGGACTGTCATACATCATCAAATTACTCCCCTACGAGTACATTAATACTTTAAATTTATCGTGAGCTAAATGCGATCCCTGTTCACCCAGAGGTTATTATATTTGCATTTATGCGTCCGAATTCCCTATCCGTCCCATAATCTTATTATCCAAAAAACAATCCGGATAGCTGGACTGTTGGCACACTATCCTAATTTCCGCATGATTTACAAGGGTTGGTTATGCTCAAATTAAAAAAAATTTATCTTTAACCATAAAAACAGAAGTATACACGTAATAATATAATATTACAATAAATTAAAAAATTACGCTATTACGGTACTTTAAGGTTCAAATGTTACTGACTGGTCATAAAAATGAGGATTTTCCGGCCTATAAATTTTTCTGAAATTTTCTTTAAAACCGGCAAAATTAATATGTATTTTTCCGGGGATCAGCCAAATATTCAGGGGATTAAAGAAATATCCCTGATTTTAAAAAGATTGAGTCGGAAGCTGTGCAGAATGCTTGAATCACATACAGCAGAACAGGCAAAAGCCTGCCCTGTATATATTGGCGTTTCGGCCTGACAAGGCAGTTGCCTGAACCTGAAAAAAATCTTCAACAGGCAAATAAATTTACCTGTCAGTTAGGTCTGACAATAATTATCTGTGAAGACAGTAAAAGCGGGATTAGGATTTAATGCGCCCTAACAGAATCGACGGCTTTCAGCACTTCGTCCCATTTATTTTCAATGCAGGTCTGGCGGGCGGCCGTCATGCCAAATCGTTTGACCAACTGGAAAGCCAATTCTTTCTTATATTCAAAATTATTGGAAGCGCGTACTGAACCATTCATTTTTTCTGACTGTGCCATAATATTATCTCCTTGCGGTAACCCTGCTATCCCTATCGGCAGAATAAGGACCAGAGGCTTTGCGTCCCGCCGTTACCAGCGGTTTGCCATTGTCACAGGATTTTCATATTCTTATGAATTACCCGACATCAGTCAACATTATAGAAAATATGTAAAAAGCCCGTAAAGATTTACATAAAAATTTATTCATTCTTCCAAAAAAATCCTGCAGCCTATTCCGCATTCAGTTTTACGGCAACCCGGTCCGCTTCGGCCCAGACACGGATAAGATTGCCACCCCATATTCTGGCAATATCTTCCTGTCCATAGCCCCTGGCCAGAAGTTCCCGCGTCACATTCATGCTTTCCGAGGCATCATTCCAGCCGGTAATCCCGCCGCCGCCATCGAAATCCGAACTGATCCCCACATGATCAATCCCGATGAGCTTTACAGCATAGTCAATGTGATCCACAAATTCGCTGACTGTTGCGATGGGGAATTTCCGGTCAATCTCTGCCTGGCCCTGCTGCCATTCCTCTGTCCGTTCAATGGCCTCGTAATCATCCGGCAACAGACCGTAAAGGGCGGTGATTTTTGCCGTCAGCATATCAAGAGCCTCACCACGCGCCGGGTCAAGCTTTACAAAGCCGGTATAGGCCACCACCTGCATCACCCCGCCATTTTCCGCCAGTAATTTCATCTGTTCATCGCTCAGGTTGCGTGGATGATCCGCCAGGGCGCGGGCGCCGGAATGGGACGCAATGACAGGGGCCCTGGATATGCCAACCGCCTGTGTCATGCAATCCACAGATACATGGGAAATATCAACCATCATGCCAAGCCGGTTCATTTCACCGATGACCTGCGCCCCGAAATCACTGACACCGCCGTGTTCAGCCTGACTGTCACCCAGTTTTTCTTTCGGCTGGGCACTGTCGCAGATATCGTTATGGCCATTATGGGCCAGTGTCATATAGCGCGCGCCCCGCCGGTAATAATCTTCCAGCAGGGTTATGTCCCTGCCAATAACATAGCCGTTCTCAATGCCGATTATGGCAACCTTCCTGCCGGCTTTATATATACGGCCAACATCTTCCGGATGATAGGCCAGCCCGATTTGATCGGCATATAGCTCATCAGTCATCCGGTGAATGGCATCAAACTTGCGCAGTGCGTCTTTTTTGGCCCTGGCGTAATTTTCTTCCGTCCTTTTGGTCTGACCCACATAAACAATAAAAAATGCCGCATCCAGCCCGCCACTGGTCATTTTTGGCAGGTCCACTTTCATGTTGGTCAATTTGCCCGGATCGAAGGCCGGGCTGAAAGTATATTCGGAAGATATATCCACATGACTGTCAAGAATGAGAATACGTTCATGTATTTGATTCGCATCCGGAATATCATCATTGTCATTCCGGTTATTATCACATGCCGCAAGAGCCGGTATGATAAGCAGCCCTGCCAGAGAAAAAATACTTAACCTGTAAATTTTATGGATGGTTACATATGTCACTTTATCATTTCCTCTGTTAAATACCCTGCTTGATGGGTGTTTACGTTACCTCTCCGAACAGTCTGCATCAAGCCTTTTGCCGCTTATTTTAGCTCTATCACCCGGTATAAAAATTATTACCGGTGTAATATGTTGTTTTTTGTTGACCTGCATCAATGATTCAACGATATGAATGGATTATTCGTGCAGATTGTGCGGGTATAATTTATCAATATATTAATCAATATATTAAATAACATGATTTATGGTACCGTGTTTTCGCACTGGAAAAATGTTCAACATTTAAAATGCAGGTTAAAAAAATGACAAACCTCACTTCTCCCCCAACCGTGAATGGTCTGGCAAAAGGATTAACGGCCCTGGGCCTTGGCATCGGCGCCATACTGGCCCTGATCATTGTTGCCAAAACCAGTTCGACGCCCATGGCAATTCACGGGACCATCATGATTGTTGCTTTCATCCTTGGTATCATCGCGGTCCTCAGGTTGGGCTTTGACAGTGGCGGCAGAATTCCCGCAGAGGCCTCTCCCGCCGGTGTCTTCTATAATGACGGGGTAATCAAGGCCGGGGCGATTGCCGCCACCTTCTGGGGGGTTATCGGTTTTCTGGTCGGGGATGTTATTGCCTGGCAGCTGGCCTTTCCCGCCTTGAATTTTGATATGGAATGGACCAATTTCGGGCGTATGAGACCCCTGCATACCTCTGCGGTGGTTTTCGCCTTTGGCGGCAATGTTCTGATCGCCACATCTTTTTATGTCGTACAAAGAACCGGCAAGGCCAGACTGGCCGGTGAAATTGCCCCGTGGTTTGTTTTCTGGGGTTATCAGCTGTTTATTGTTCTGGCCGCCACCGGCTATATTCTGGGCATCACCCAGGGCAAGGAATATGCCGAGCCGGAGTGGTATGTTGATATCTGGCTGACCATAGTCTGGGTAACTTATCTGCTGATTTTCCTCGGCACACTGATGCGCCGGAAAGAGCCGCATATATATGTGGCCAACTGGTTCTATCTTGCCTTTATCGCCACCGTGGCCATGCTGCATCTGGTCAATAATCTGGCCATGCCGGTTTCATTCGTTGAGCCAAAAAGCTATTCCCTGTTTTCCGGTGTGCAGGATGCCCTGACCCAATGGTGGTATGGTCATAATGCCGTTGGCTTCTTCCTGACCGCCGGCTTTCTGGGCATTATGTATTATTTTGTCCCCAAACGGGCAGGACGTCCGGTATATTCATACCGCCTGTCCATTGTTCATTTCTGGTCATTGATTTTTCTCTATATCTGGGCCGGACCGCATCATCTTCACTATACTGCCCTGCCCGACTGGACACAGACTCTGGGCATGACCTTCTCCATCATACTGTGGATGCCGTCATGGGGCGGCATGGTCAACGGCCTGATGACCCTTAGCGGGGCCTGGGACAAATTACGCACCGACCCGGTATTGAAAATGATGGTGGTGTCCATTGCCTTTTACGGCATGAGCACATTCGAAGGGCCATTAATGTCCATCAAGGCCATTAACGGCCTGAGCCATTATACCGACTGGACGGTTGGCCATGTACATTCCGGCGCCCTGGGCTGGGTGGCATATGTCAGCTTCGGCGCACTTTACTGCATGTTCCCCTGGTTATGGAAACGCAAGAGTCTTTATTCCATGAAGCTGGTTAATCTTCACTTCTGGATTTCCACTGTGGGTATCGTGCTGTATATCTGTGCCATGTGGGTATCAGGCATCATGCAGGGCCTGATGTGGCGGGCATATGACAGCCTGGGCTTTCTGGAGTATTCCTTTGTGGAAACCGTGGAAGCCATGCACCCCTATTACATCATCCGGGCGGTTGGCGGACTGTTGTTCGTCATTGGCTCCCTGATCATGGCATATAACCTGTGGAAAACAGTCAAGGGCGAGGGGGAGGCCGTTCCTGAAATCACCCCCGAAGCCAAAGCTGTCCCCGCAGAATAAGAAGGAAACAAGATAATGTCATTCAAACATGCAATATTTGAGAAAAATCCCATCATCCTTCTTGTTGGTATCCTGATTACGGTTTCCATTGGCGGACTGGTGGAAATCGCCCCGCTGTTCTATCTGGAAAATACCATTGAAAAGGTAAAGGGTGTTCGGCCCTATACCCCGCTGGAACTTGCCGGGCGGAAAATCTATATCCGGGAAGGCTGTTATAACTGCCATTCCCAGATGATCCGTTCCACCCGGGATGAGGTCGAACGTTACGGCCATTATTCACTGGCGGCGGAAAGTATGTATGATCACCCTTTCCAGTGGGGCTCAAAAAGAACCGGACCGGACCTTGCCCGCGTTGGACATAAATATTCCGACGAATGGCACCGGGAACATATGAATGATCCCCGCGCCGTTGTGCCGGAATCCGTCATGCCCGGTTACCCGTTTCTGGCGAAGAACGACCTGAAATTTGACCTGATCGGTCTTGACCTGAAAGCCAACCAGATGGTTGGTGTCCCCTATAGCGAGGATCAGGTTACCTATGCCGTTCAGGACCTGAAGGCCCAGCTTGATGAGGATTCAGACGATTATGACGCCTTCATGGAACGCTATCCGACGGCACTGGTTCGTGATTATGACGGCAATCCTGAGAAAATAAGCGAGCTGGACGCCCTGATCGCCTATATGCAGATGCTTGGCACACTGGTTGATTTTTCAATCTATAATGCCAAAGAAAACAATCGGTAGGAGAGAAAGATGTCACATCAGGAGGTTGCCAATTTTGCTGAAAGCTGGGGGTTGTTATTTCTCTTCAGCATGTTCGCCGTCGCGGTCGTATATGCCCTTTGGCCTGCCAATAAAGAAAAATTCACCGAGGCGGCCAGCCGCCCCCTTGACGACGAATAAGGGATGGATGAGGATTAGATTATGTCTACAGAACCAGAATATGATGAAGTTACAAAAACCTATACCACGGGCCATGAATGGGACGGTATCAAAGAGCTGGATACCCCCATGCCGCGATGGTGGTTATGGACCTTTTATGCCACAATTGTCTGGGCTATCGGATATTGGATTGCCATGCCCGCCTGGCCATTGGTAAGTGACTATACCAAGGGTGTGCTGGGATATTCCCAGCGCGACACAGTCGCCGCCGAATTACAGGCCGTCAGGAATGACCGCAAAATCTTTTCGGAAAAACTTCTGGTGGCGGACCTTACCACCATCAAGAATACACCGGACCTGCTGGAATTTGCCATGGCCGGCGGCAAGGCGGCTTTTGGCGATAATTGCGCCGGCTGTCATGGCTCCGGGGCCTCGGGGGCCAAGGGCTATCCCAATCTCAATGACGATGACTGGCTTTGGGGCGGAAGCCTTGATGAAATTCATCATACCATTACGGTCGGTATCCGCGGCAAACATGAAGACACCCTGATCAGCGACATGCCCGCTTTCCTCGCCGATGAAATTCTGGACAAGGATCAGATAAAGAACATGGCCACATATGTCATGTCCCTGTCCGACAGTTCCGTCGCCGCCCCTGAGGGGGCTTTTGAAATGTTTCAGGAAAATTGTGCCGTCTGTCATGGTGAGGATGCCAGAGGCAACAAGGAATTCGGTGCCCCGAACCTTACCGATGGCATCGCCTTGTTCGGGTCGGATCAGGAAACTTTGACTGCCACCATTTCCTATAGCCGCAAGGGCGTTATGCCCACCTGGGACGGACGGCTTGATGCGGCAACCATAAAAAGCCTGGCGGTATATATTCACACGCTGGGTGGAGGTGAATAAGATATAAACACAACGAACTGTTCCGGTATCTTTCCTGCGGGGAGGCAGACCGATACCGGGACAGTGTCCACAGGGTCACCAAACAGGGTATAATATCATGGCAGACAAGCCACAAAATTCCGACACTCCCCAACAGAACACACCATCAATCGTCCCCCACCCGGAAGTTGAACGCGCCAGGGTTGATGCGGTCAACAAGGCGGAACATCGTTCGCTTTACGTCGCCCAGAAGAAAATTTACCCCAAAAGGGCCAGTGGCCGTTTTCGGACCATCAAATGGTGGGTGATGATTGTCACACTGGGCATTTATTATTTCTCGCCCTGGATACGCTGGGAACGGGCGCCGGGCATTCCGGACCAGGCCATTCTGGTTGATATTACCAACAACCGGTTTTATTTCTTTGCCATCGAAATCTGGCCCCAGGAAGTCTATTACATCACCGGCCTGCTGATATTGGCCGCCATTGGTCTGTTTCTGGTCACCAGCACCCTTGGCCGCATATGGTGCGGCTATACCTGTCCGCAGACGGTCTGGGTTGATCTTTTTCTGGTGGTCGAGCGTTTCTTCGAAGGCGACCGCAATGCCCGGATCAAGTTGAGCAAGGCCCCCTGGACATTTTCCAAGATTGCCAGACACGTTGCCAAACATGTCATGTGGCTGTGGATCGCGGTTCTCACCGGCGGGGCCTGGGTCTTCTATATGAATGATGCGCCGACACTTATGACGCAATTATTCGCTTTTGATGCGCCGCTGACCACCTATTTCTGGATATTCCTGTTGACCTTTACCACCTATCTTCTGGGTGGGTTTGCCCGGGAACAGGTATGTATATATATGTGCCCCTGGCCCCGTATTCAGGCGGTCATGATGGATGAGGACACCCTGTCCGTCATGTACCGCTATGACCGGGGGGAACCACGCGCACCCCATAAAAAGGGTGATACGTGGGACGGTCGCGGTGACTGTGTCCAATGTCGTCAATGCGTGGTTGTCTGTCCCATGGGTATTGATATCCGTGACGGCTCGCAGCTTGAATGTATTCAATGTTCGCTCTGTATTGACGCCTGTGACGAGGTTATGGAAAAAATCGGCCGGCCAAAAGGCCTGATCGCCTATGACAGTCTGGCCAATTTCGAGAGGCGTGCGCAGGGAAAAGAGGAAAAAATCCAGATCATCCGGCCCCGTACCCTGCTCTATACCATTCTGATGATCATTGTCGGCGGCGGAATATTTTACGGCCTGATGAACCGTGCTGATCTGGAGGTTAATATTCTCCGGGACCGCAATCCCCTGTTTGTGCAACTGTCATCCGGCGATATCCGCAATGGTTATACGGTCAAGATATTGAATAAAACCCATGAAATCCGAAAATTTTCGCTCGAAGTATCAGGACTGGAGCATTATAATATAAAGGTCGAAGGCGTTCAGGAAAAAACCGCATCCGGCCTGCCGGTAATAGAAGTGGACAGGGACCGTCTCAGGTCGGTAAAAGTCTATCTCACCGTACCGAGAGAAGATTTGACCCACGATAATATTGATATATCCTTCACGGCCAGAGACCTTGACGGTGAAAACGTCAGCGATAATTCAACAAGTTTCAAAGGGCCTAAAAAATGACCACTTCCGACGAAAAAAGCCGCGACGTCAAAAAATTCACCGGAAAGAAAGCCCTGTTCTGGATTGTCGGTTTCTTTCTGGTGATATTTACCGTCAATGGCATCATGACCTATTTCGCGCTTGGCACCTGGGGCGGGCTTCAAACCACAGATTCCTACCGCAAGGGCATTTTTTACAATGATGAAATAGCCGCCGCAGAGGCCCAGGCCAATTCCGGCTGGAAAATTATTCTGCGCCACAGCCCGGAAAGGCTCTCCACCCCCCGTGGCCCGGACATGCGGCTTGATGTGGAGGTCAGCCGCCCTGCCAATGACCTGCCGCCTGTCAAGGTTACCGCTCTGGTGACCCGCGCCGTAACCAATATCCATGATCAGCGTCTCATCCTGACAGAAAGGGCAGACGGCCTTTATACCGCACCGCTGACATTGCCCGAGGCCGGTCAATGGAATGTCACCATCCTTGTAAGACGGGCGGATGACACCATATACCAGCTCAAAGACAAGATAATGGTCGCGGCCGCAGACTGAGGAAAAGAACAATGACCGTTTTAAAGTCGGCCAATCATTTTGGGGGCAATTTCGGGGGAAAAAAGCCGGCCATTGAGCATTTTCTGGTGGAAGGATTGCATTGCCCGTCCTGTATTCGCGAAATCGAAGGGACGTTACGGGAAAAAACCATCGTGAAAAATGTGCGGCTAAACCTGACCACCCACCGGCTGGCAGTGGAATGGGCCAGGGACAGTGCGGATTTCCATGAGAATGTCACCGACAATAATGATGAAATCATCACCAGCCTGAAAGAACTGGGCTTTAAAGGCTATCTGTTCAGGGATGACCCCTCTGCGGCAAAGGATGACAAAGAGGGCCGCTGGCTGCTGATCTGCATGGCCATTGCCGGTTTTGCCATGATGAATATCATGTTGTTTTCCGTATCCGAATGGGCGGGAAGCGACATGGGCACCCAGACACGGGGCTTTTTCAACTGGGTATCCGCCCTGATTGCCCTGCCGGCCGCCAGCATTGCGGGCATGCCGTTTTTTAAATCCGCCTGGGGGGCGCTGCGTGCGCGGACCCTTAATATGGATGTGCCGATCTCCCTTGCCGTGATCCTGTCTCTGGGCATGAGCGTGATGCAGACCATCCTCCAGAGCGGGGATACCTATTATGATGCGGCGGTGATGCTGTTGTTCTTCCTGCTCATTGGCCGGTATCTTGACCGGAAAATGCGCAACCATGCCCGCGCCACCGCCCATAATCTGATGAGCTATCGGCCCAGCAAGGCCACCATCGTCAAACCGGACGGCACCACCGAAGGCTGCGTCATTGAAATGCTGTCGCCCGACATGATTGTCCGGGTCGCGCCGGGGGAAAGCATCCCCGTGGACGGCATCATCATTCGCGGCACGTCCGAGGTGGACACCAGCCTTGTCACCGGCGAAACCCTGCCTGTGAAGGCCACAATAGAAGACAAGGTTTTTGCCGGCACCATGAATATCAACGGCGCGCTTGATATCCGCATCACCGCCCTTGCGGGCAAGACCCTGCTGGACGAGATTATCGGCCTGATGGAAACAGCAGAACAGGGCCGGGCCAGATATGTCAGGCTGGCTGACAAGGCCGCACAGATATACGCCCCGGCCGTGCATCTTCTGGCCCTGCTTACTTTCATCGGCTGGATGACATTCAGCATGGTTGGCTGGCAGCAATCATTGATTACCGCCATTGCGGTTCTGATCATCACCTGCCCTTGCGCCCTGGGGCTGGCCGTGCCGGTGGTACAGATTGTCGCCTCCAGCCGCCTGTTTAAAAACGGCATACTGGTCAAGGCCCCGGACGGACTGGAACGTCTGGCGGAAATAGATGTGGTCGCCTTTGACAAGACAGGAACCCTGACACTGGGTCAGCCGGGAATGGCCAATGGTGATGATATCGACCCAAAAGACCTTGAACTGGCCGCAAGTCTTGCCAAGACATCCACCCATCCCCTGTGCCGGGCATTGATCGTTGCCTGCCATGAAAGGGGCATTGCCACCATCGCCACCGACAGTCCGCTTCACGAAGAACCGGGCATGGGCCTTCGGGCCACCATCGATGGCCGGGAGGTGCGCCTTGGCAATCGGGACTGGTGCGGGATTCCGGCGGATATTGAGGAAAATACCCGTTACAGCGAATTATGGCTGAAGAGCGGCACAGCAGAGCCGGTATTTTTCGCCTTTCAGGACCGGCTGCGGGCGGACGCCGCCCAGGTGGTGGACTGGTTCCGCAACAAGGGCTTTGACATTCTGCTGCTATCCGGTGACCGGCCCGATGTGGTGGCCGACGTTTCCAAAGAGCTTGGCATCACAGATTTCACCGGGGCGGCAAAACCCCAGGACAAGATCATGCGGCTGGAACAGCTGAAAGCCCGGGGCAAGAAAATACTGATGGTTGGTGACGGGTTGAATGACGCCCCGGCACTGAGCGCCGCCTATGTCTCCATCTCGCCTTCCACAGCCGCAGATATCAGCCAGAATGCCGCAGATTTTATTTTCCAGTCCCAAAGCCTTGATTCCATCGTCCGGGCCTATCAGATATCCCGGTCAAGCCGCAGGCTGGTCTTTATCAATTTTGGCTTTGCCGCCGTCTATAATATTATCGCCGTGCCTTTTGCCGCCGCCGGAATGCTCACCCCGCTTATTGCCGCCCTTGCCATGTCCGGATCATCCATCGTGGTCATTGCCAATGCGCTGAGGCTTAATCTGGGGAAATTATTTTCCAGCCGCCCTTCTATAAATTCATCCTCTAATTCTGGAGAGAACAAATAATGGAAGGCATGATTTTCCTGATCCCCATCGCCCTGTTTCTTGGGCTTGTTGGCCTTGGGGCCTTCCTGTGGTCCATGAGAAGCGGGCAATATGATGACCTGGAGGGGGCCTCCTACCGTGCGCTGTTTGAAGAGGACGAAATAGAGAAGAAAGAAAAATAAACCCTGCTATTTTTCCCCGTCCCAATATTCGCATTCCTGCGGGTAGAAGAATTTAAAATAGGTCATATCTTTCGGGTTATGTCCCGGTGCGGCCCCGGCAAAAATACCCACTTTGCCGGTTTCGGGATATATGACAATATCCGGTTCTTTCATGGTGGACATACAAAGATATTCCAGATCTTCCTCACCATTGTTCCATATTTGATGGGCATGCCTGGCCCCCTTCGGGAAAGACACATAATCCCCGGCGCGGACCGGGACATTGCGGTCGGCATAAATAACCATGCCCTGCCCCCTGAGGATATAAATCGCTTCCTCATTGGCCAGATGATAATGTTTCGGAAAGGCTCTTTTCCCCGGCTTTTGCACGAATAGCCCGCAACCCAGTTCCGATGCCCCGCTCGGCATGGTAAAAGATTTATTGCGGATAGAATAATTCTCGCCGTGGGATACCTCCCGCCAGCCAATATCATCCTGATGTACAAAATTTTTGGGCCTGTCAGTCATTTCTTTCTCCTTTTTATACCCTTCCCATATCCCTTCTAATTGTATAGTAAAGGATAAAGTTATTATGGAGATGATCATGCCAGAAAAGAACAGGGAAATCAAAATCGGCATTGTCGGCTGTTCCGGCCGGATGGGACAGACCCTGATCGGGGCGGTCATGGACCGGGAAGACACCAGCCTGTCCGGCGGCACCGAACGTCATGACAGCCCCCAGGTCGGACAGCTCATGCGTCATCCGGTAACCGCGCGGGAAAGTGACCTTGCCATCACCACAGATGCGGAAGCCCTGTTCAGAAATTCCGATGTGGTCATTGATTTTACCTGTGCGACGGCAACGGTGTTACATGCCGGTTTTGCCGCAAAACATAACACTGTCCATATTGTCGGAACCACCGGCATGACGAGCGAAGACGAACGGGCCCTGCAGGCGGCCGCCAAATCCGTTGCCGTGGTTTATGCGTCCAATTTTTCACTGGGGGTCAATCTGTTATTTTACCTGACCCGTGTGGCATCCACCATTCTGGACGAGGAATATGACATTGAAATCCTTGAAATGCACCACCGTCACAAGGTGGATGCCCCGTCGGGCACCGCGCTCGGCCTTGGGCGGCAGGCGGCAAGGGGGCGTGGTATCGACCTTGAGGCAGTGGCGGACAGGGTGCGTGACGGCATCACCGGCGAACGCAAACGCGGTGATATCGGCTTTGCGACCTTGCGCGGCGGTAATGTGGCCGGGGAACATACGGTAAGCTTCAATGCCCCGGACGAACGTATTGAACTCAGCCACAAGGCCGGTGACCGGATCATTTTCGCCCGTGGTGCGGTGAAGGCCGCCCTTTGGGCCACCCTGCAGAAACCCGGACTTTATGATATGTTTGACGTTCTGGGCCTGCCCAGGGAATGAAGAAAAAAGATATCCCAGAATTTTTCCGGCGACTTCAGGAAAGGGACCCGGAACCCAGGGGAGAACTGGATTACACAAATCCCTATACCCTGCTGGTGGCTGTGGCCCTGTCGGCCCAGGCCACCGATGTGGGGGTAAATAAAGCCACCAGGGCCCTGTTTCAGGTCATCAAAACCCCGCAGGATATGCTCGACCTTGGCGAAGAAAACCTGAAGGGCTATATCAAAACCATCGGGCTTTATAACACCAAGGCCAGAAATATCATCAAGGCGGCGCAAATGCTGGTGGATGATTTTGACGGCACCGTACCGGAAGTGCGCGAAGAGCTGGAAAAACTGGCCGGTGTGGGCCGGAAAACCGCCAATGTGGTGCTGAATATCGCCTTTGGCCAGCCGACCATTGCGGTCGATACCCACCTGTTCCGGGTTGGCAACAGGACCGGAATGGCCGTGGGCAAAACTCCACTTGCGGTCGAGAAAAAACTGGAGCGTGTCATCCCGCCGCAATTTATGCGCCATGCCCATCACTGGCTGATATTGCATGGCCGCTATATCTGCAAGGCCAGACGGCCTAGTTGTCCGACCTGTCCGGTTGAAGACCTGTGTCCGTATCGGGATAAGACGACAGTGGACCCGCTTCGGGAGGAATGAGGCTATCAAGACAGGCGTTGGGGGATACGGTTGGATTTTCGGCCATGGGGTTAACGGCCTCTGCTGCTACATAATCCAGTCTGGAATCCCCGTTATCATCGGGATAAAAATACAGATGCAGCACACATTGTGAATTACGGTACAGCCAGACCCGCGCATCACGTTCCACCCGCCTCAAAGATGGCTCTCCCAGAATATTCTGCAGGGTATCCGGGGTCAGATTCATGATATTTTCGATAATAAAACGCGGGGCGGGCGGGCTTTCCACAACTTCTTCGGCCACTGGTTCCTCGATAACAGTCACCGTTTCCTGAACCGGTGGCGGAAGTTGCTCCACTGGTTCAATATTGGCCTGACACCCCATAAGAAATACCGGAAATATTAAAAATACGACCCTCATCATCCACCCGGTTCACGGGGTTGAATGGACAGGTGGAACAGATGGGCCAATATGGCCGCCCCCAATATGGGCGCGGTCAGGTTGACCACCGGAAAAGTATAGAGCAGGGTGATGATAAAACCACCGGCCAGCACCTGCCCCCGGATGGATTTCCGGTGTCGTCCGGCTTCCCTGACCCCCAGATGCCGCACCGCCACCATCTCATAATACCCCCAGCCCAGCAGATAGGCATTCAGGGTATAAAAAATGATCAGCGGCACAAAGGGCAACCAGAAAAAGAAAATATACAGCGGTATCACAATGATATTCAAAAACACGATCATAAAGGCCAGCCGCCCCGCCAGCCAGGCCAGGTGACCAACGCCAAGCCGTTTCCCGGCCCTGTGGTCCGCATAATATTTATCCTCAACCGCATCGACGATATCATCAAGATATATGGACATGAAAATGGTCGCAATGGGGGGAAAGAAAATTCCCATAAGAAAGAAAAAGATAATATTGAAAATCCAGTCCACATCCAGCAGCCACTGAAAGAAATTATTGACCCACTGCCAGTCAAACTGGGTCAGGATAATCTGATCTTTCAGATAATTGGCCAGAAACCATGTGGCGACCATGGCCGCAATGGTGGTCAGGATGCCCAGAATGAAAACCTTCAGGAAAGCCGGGTCGAAAATCTGGGCCAACGTCCGCTCTGTGGCGATCATTATATTTTTCACGTTTTTATCCTTGCAAGTCGGTATTGACCCTGAACCACCCTTACAGGAAAATATGGGGTTCTTGTGACAAAAGGCAAGAAACTTTTCATATTTTTATATTATCTCTTGCATGACATATGCACCAACCTATACTCCACGAAAAAAAACAAGGATGATTATGACCCATAAATTTGATGTGCTCGGCATTGGCAATGCCATTGTTGATATATTGGTCAATGTTGAGGATGATTTCCTCAGCGCCCATGAAATTCCTCGCGGCAGTATGCAGCTTGTTGATGAGGAAACCTCAAACGAACTGTATGATAAACTGGGGGCGGCCATTGAATGTTCCGGCGGGTCGGCGGCCAACACCATTGCCGGGCTGGCCTCTCTGGGCAGCAAGACCGCCTATATCGGTAAAATAAGAAATGATCAGCTGGGTCATGTCTTTGACCATGACATCAATTCCCTCGGTATTGAATTTACCACGGAAAAGGATACCAGTGGTGTCTCCACCGCCCGCTGTCTGGTCATGGTAAGCCCCGATGCGGAGCGCACCATGTGTACCTATCTCGGTGCCTGTGTCAACCTCAAGGAAAAGGATATTGACGAGGATCAGGTGGCCGGAGCCGCGGTAACCTATATGGAAGGGTATCTGTGGGACCCGGAACATGCCAAGGCCGCCTTCCGCAAGGCCATGAAGCTGGCCCATAATGCCGGGCGCAAGACATCCATCAGCCTGTCTGATTCATTCTGCGTCGGGCGTCACAGGCAGGAATTCCTCCATCTGGCCGAACATGAAATTGATATTTTGTTCGCCAATGAGGAAGAACTGCTGATGCTTTACGACACCCGCGATATTTCCCATGCGCTCAAGGCCATACAAAAGCATTGCGAGGTTGCCGCCATCACCCGGGGGGCCGCAGGATGCACCATTGTCAGTGCCGATGACATCATTGACATCAACGGCTATCAGGTCAGTGATCTGGTGGATACCACCGGGGCCGGTGATCTGTTCGCCGCCGGTTTCCTTCATGGCTATACCAGACAGAAAGACCTGTTGACCTGTGGCCGCATGGGCAATCTGGTTGCCAGCGAGGTGATCACCCATATGGGGGCAAGGCCGGATGTAAGTCTTGAACAATATCTGGCCAATAATTTATAATTCG
>UOEJ01000062.1_pt1 | contig 22680 bp, 21 predicted proteins | sample 1989191 | NCBI WGS metagenome assembly UOEJ01 (sample SAMEA4712195, study PRJEB27164) | hydrothermal vent metagenome | biome: marine basaltic hydrothermal vent biome; feature: marine hydrothermal vent; material: mineral | place: Pacific Ocean | collected 2011-06-14/2011-07-23 | depth 1719 m | reverse complement strand
CGCGACGAAAAAAGTAGCCGCCAAGGTGGAAGACGCAAAGCCGGCACCGAAAAAAGCAGCTCCGGCAAAGACCGAAGCCAGGAAGGCACCCGCGAAAAAAGCCGCAACTGAAAAAAAGGCCGCCGCACCGAAGAAAGCCGCAGCTAAAAAACCTGCGGCTAAAAAAACGGCCAAAAAAACAACCAAGAAATCTTAAGGAGAAATAACAATGGCACATAAGAAAGCTGGCGGTAGTTCCAATAACGGTCGTGATTCAGCCGGACGTCGTCTTGGCGTGAAAAAATATGCCGGTGAAATTGTTATTCCCGGAAATATCATTGTCCGTCAACGGGGCACCAAATTTTATCCCGCCGATAATGTCGGCATGGGCAAGGATCATACCCTGTTCGCCCTGACCCAGGGAAAAGTCCGTTTCTACAAGGGCAAGCAGAAACGCAGCTATGTCTGTGTTGACGAAGCCTGAAACCAGTTACTTTTTTAACTGACTGAATTCCGAAAGGGGGATGATTTTCATTCCCCTTTTTCCTGTTTAACGATAGACTGTACGACATGAAATTTCTCGACCAGAGCAAGATATACATAAAGTCAGGTGGCGGCGGTGATGGCTGTCTGAGCTTTCGTCGTGAGAAATGTGTCGAATTTGGCGGGCCGGACGGCGGCAACGGAGGCCGGGGCGGTCATGTGCTGATCGAGGCCGTCGGCGGCCTGAATACCCTGATTGATTACCGTTACCGGCAGCATTTCAAGGCCGGGCGCGGCGGACATGGCATGGGCCGCAACCGCACCGGGGCGGCGGGCCGGGACAGCTATTTGCAGGTTCCCGTCGGCACCCAGATTTTTGATGAGGATTACGGCGTGATGCTGGCCGACCTGACCGAAGAGGGTCAGGTGGTCATGATGCTCGAAGGCGGTCATCCCGGCACCGGCAACGCGGCCTTTAAATCGTCTGTCAATCAGGCGCCAAGACGCACCACCCCCGGCGGTCCGGCAGAGGAAATGTGGATCTGGCTCAGGCTGAAACTGATGGCCGATGCGGGGCTTGTGGGACTGCCCAATGCGGGAAAGTCAACCTTCCTGTCGGCGGTTTCCCGGGCAAAACCGAAAATTGCCGATTATCCCTTCACAACCTTGAAACCGCAACTGGGCGTGGTTTATGTGGACCAGCGCGAATTTGTTGTGGCCGATATTCCCGGCCTGATCGAAGGGGCCCACGAGGGTCATGGTCTGGGTGACCGTTTTCTGGGCCATATCGAACGCTGCGCCACCATATTGCATATGATCGATGCCACCGGAGACGATGTGGTGGCGGCCTACAGGACCATTCGTCACGAACTTAAATCATATGGCGGCGGGCTGTATGAAAAGCCGGAGGTTATCGGCCTTAACAAATGCGACGCCCTTGACGGGGAATTGATCGAAATGCTGTCGGACGAACTGAAAGCCGTCACGGATGCGCCCATTGTGCCGATTTCTGCGGTGACCCATTTTGGCGTGCCGGAAATGTTGCGGGCCCTGCTGAAAAATATTGACCGCACCAGAAATATGGAAAAATCTGCGGCCGAACAACCGGAAAATGACGATTTTAACCCAAAGGAAGACATTCAGGACGACGGCTGGTCACCAATTTAGGGTCAGGACCCAACAGCCCCCTTGTTTATCAGAGCCACAACATGACAAAAATATCTGAAAACAGCCAATTCATCACCCGCCACAGTGAAAATTGGCGCCGCGTAATCATCAAGATCGGATCGGCCCTGCTGATTGATTCAGAAAGCGGTCGCTTGCGCACCGAATGGCTTGCCTCCATCGCCCGCGATGTGGCCTTCCTGCGCCAGAAGGGCTATCAGGTAATATTGGTTTCCTCCGGCTCCATTGCCCTGGGCCGTAAAATTCTCAATTTATCCATGAGTAAAAAACTGGAAGAAAATCAGGCTGCCGCCGCCGTTGGCCAGATCGAGCTTGCCACCGCCTACCGGACTATTCTGGGGCAACTGGATATTCCCATGGCGCAAATCCTGCTCACTTACGGTGATACGGAAGAACGGCGGCGTTACCTGAATGCCCGCAATACCATTAATCGCCTGCTGGAACTGAATGTGGTGCCGGTGATCAATGAAAATGACACGGTGGCCACGGACGAGGTCCGTTACGGCGACAACGACCGGCTTGCCGCCCGTGTCGCCAGCATGTGCGAAGCCGACTGCCTGTTTCTGCTGTCAGACATAGACGGGCTTTATACCGCAGATCCCAGACATCACCCCAAAGCCATACTGGTATCCGAAGTCCGGCAAATCACCCCGGATATCGAGGCCATGGCCGGCGCCCCCGTCTCCACCGGATTTGGTTCCGGCGGTATGGTGACCAAAATTGCCGCCGCAAAGATTGCCGTCGCCAGTGGCTGCCATATGGTGATCACCAATGGCAGTGCCATGGCGCCGGTGCAGAAATATTTTGAAAATGCCATGGGAACATGGTTCCATGCTTCCGGCAACCCCCTGGCCTCAAAGAAGAAATGGATCGGGGCCAGTTTGAATATTTCGGGGCAACTGATCATCGATGACGGGGCGGTTCGTGCGCTGACGGCTGGCAAAAGCCTGTTGCCCGCCGGCATCGTCCGGGTTGAGGGAGCATTCGGTCGGGGCGATACCATCCGTATTATAGATATGGATGATACTGTTATCGGGCAGGGGCTGATTGCCTATGACGCGAAAGATACCCGCAAGCTGATCGGTCACAGAAGCCATGAAATTGAACAGATTCTGGGCTATTCCGGCCGCGAGGAAATTATTCACCGCAACGACCTTGTGATAAATTGAGAGCATTAATATTATGAACAGCGAGCAGAATATTAAAGATATGATGCTGGATATGGGCAAGGCGGCACAGGCGGCAGCCCACAGTCTGGCCCAGGCCACCACAGAACAGAAAAACAACGCCCTTACCACAGCCGCCCGCATCCTGCGTAATGAACAGGACAAAATCCTGTCCGCCAATGGGAAAGACATGGAAATGGCCCGCAGCCGTGGCATTACCGGGGCCATGCTCGACCGGCTGCTTCTGGACGGGCCAAGGGTTGAAAGCATCGCCGCATCGCTCACCGCCATTGCCAAACTCCCCGATCCGGTCGGTGATGTGATGGCCAAATGGGACCGGCCCAATGGCCTGACAATTTCACGGGTCAGGGTTCCCCTCGGCGTGATCGGCATCATTTATGAATCCCGGCCCAATGTGACCGCCGATGCCGGGGCATTGTGCCTGAAGTCAGGCAACGCAGCCATCCTGCGCGGCGGCAGTGAAAGCGCACTGTCCAGCCGGGCCATTCATGACTGTCTGGTCCGGGGACTGACCGGGGCCGGGCTGAGCGCGGATTGTATCCAGCTCGTCCCGACACAGGACCGGGCCGCCGTCGGCGAATTGCTTGGTCTGGCGGGTTATGTGGATATTATCGTGCCGCGCGGCGGAAAATCACTGATCGCACGGGTGCAGAATGACAGCAAAATTCCGGTCATGGCCCATCTTGACGGGATATGTCATGTCTATGTGGATGCGGCGGCCGATCTGGAAAAGGCCGTGGCCATCACCCTCAATGCCAAGATGCGCCGCACCGGCATATGCGGGGCGGCAGAAACCCTGTTGATCGACCGGGCCGCACTGACCAGCCACCTGCCGGCCATTATGGACGCGCTGAAGGCCGCCGGATGTGAACTTCGCGGCGATGAAAGGGTCAGGCAACTGGACCCCGATGTCATCGCCGCAAAGGCAGAAGACTGGGACACGGAATATCTGGACGCCATTCTGGCCATTAAAACAGTGGACGGGGTGGATGGGGCCATTGCCCATATTGCCGCCCATGGCTCCCGTCATACCGACTGTATCATCACGGAAAATGATCAGGCTGCAGAAAAATTCCTGACAGAAGTGGACAGTGCCATTGTCATGCATAATACCTCCACCCAGTTCGCCGATGGCGGTGAATTCGGCATGGGGGCGGAGATTGGCATTTCCACCGGAAAAATCCATGCCCGTGGCCCGGTGGGGCTGGAACAGCTCACCAGTTATAAATATCAGGTAAGGAGCCATGGCCAGACCAGATCATAATATTCTTCCGACAGAGGCCTGGTCAGATAAAGAGGCCTGCTCTGATAAAGAAGATTGGTCAGGCAAAAAGATCGGCCTTCTGGGCGGGTCGTTCAACCCGGCCCATGCCGCCCATCTGGAAATCAGCCTTGTGGCCCTTGAAAAATTACGGCTGGACGCGGTCTGGTGGCTGGTCTCGCCGCAAAACCCACTGAAGGCACCGGACGATATGGCCCCGCTCGAAGCTCGTATGGAAACGGCCCGCAGAATGGCCACGGACCCGCGAATATTTGTCACCGATCTGGAAAGCCGCCTTGGCACCCGTTATAGCGTGGATACTGTGGGACGGATCATATCCCATTGGCCCGACAGCCATTTTGTCTGGTTGATGGGGGCGGATAATCTGGCGCAATTTTCAAAATGGAAAGACTGGAAAAAAATTGCCCGCACCATAACATTTGCGATTTTTGACCGTCCGGGTTATTCTGATGCGGCAAGAACGAGTGACGCGGCAAGCTATTTCCGGGACGATCAGATCCCCCCGGTGCAGGCGGCGAGACTTGTTATGAAACGCCCCCCGGCCTGGGTCTTCATCCGGGATGTTGAAAATCCGCTGTCATCGACTGAGATACGGCGGAAAAAACTTTATTAACCAAGAGGTTACCGAATAAATTGCCTGAAAATCATATGTCCGAGGATGACGTTTCATCCTCTATTGAACCGCACAGTCCGAACACACTTCTGGAAGTTATTATCAATTCTCTGGAAGACGACAAAGCGGAAGAAATCATTTCCATAGACCTTAAGGGGAAAACCAGCATCGCCGATTCGATGATCATTGCGTCCGGCCGTTCCACACGGCAGGTGGCCGCCATCGCTGATCATCTGGTAACGAATATCAAGAAATCCGGCCATGGTCATTCCAAGGTCGAAGGCCTTGAAAAAGCCGACTGGGTTCTGGTGGATGCCGGTGACGCCATCATCCATATTTTCCGGCCGGAGGTCCGCAGTTTCTATAATCTGGAAAAAATGTGGTCTCTGGATGTAAACCCCGATGACTTTACCCCTGACAAGCTGGCAGGCGGTTAGGGTCTGAGGCTGTGCAGATCACCGTCCTTTCAGTGGGCCGCCTGAAGAAGGGGCCGGAAAAACAGCAGATAGACACCTATCTTAAACGTTGCCCCTGGCCCGTCTCTGTCATTGAGGTGGAGGAACGCCGCCCCATCAGGGGACCGGAACGCATGGCCCGTGAAGCTGATCTGATCCTGAAAGCCCTGCCGGACGGCGGTCATGTCATCGCCCTTGACGAGCGGGGCCGGACCATGACAAGCGAGGATTTCGCCCATATGATCCGTGACCGGCGGGATCAGGGGCTGTCACATCTGACATTTCTGATTGGCGGTGCCGACGGTTATGACCCGAAGGTAAAGGCAAGGGCCGATATGCTGCTGTCTCTGGGGGCCATGACATGGCCTCATATGATGGCGCGGGCCCTGTTATGTGAACAATTATACCGGGCGTCCTGCATATTGTCAGGCCACCCTTATCATAAAGATTAGAGAAATATTGATTTTACAGCTCTTTAACCAAGCTATATTATGATCTTCGCTACTTTGGCCCTAAAAATGGATTTTTGATTATTCTATGACCGATGTACCCATAGACCCTACCAGACCCGTTGTCCTGTGTATCCTTGATGGATGGGGCAGTCGGGCCGAGGCCGAAAATAACGCCATCATTCAGGCCAATACCCCTAATTTCGATGAAATGACCCGGACCTGCCCCATGGCCTTCCTCGCGACATCCGGTCTTGATGTGGGACTGCCGGACGGTCAGATGGGCAATTCGGAAGTGGGTCATACCAACCTTGGCGCGGGCCGTGTGGTTCTGCAGGACCTGCCGCGCATCGACAAAGCGGTTGCGAACGGGGAACTGTCAGAAATCGACAGCCTGAAGTCCACCATCGCCCGCCTGAAATCCACCGGCGGTGTCTGTCATCTGATGGGCCTGATATCGCCGGGCGGGGTTCATAGTCATCAGGATCATATGGTGGCCCTGATCCGGATATTGTCCGATGCCCGTATTCCGGTGATGGTTCATGGCTTTCTGGATGGCCGCGATGTACCGCCGCGCAGTGCCAAGGGCTATATCCGGAAATTTGAACAGGACATCAGCCCATATGAGACGGCAGGGATCGCCACCATAACCGGACGTTATTACGCCATGGACCGGGACAAACGCTGGGACCGGGTGGAGAGGGCCTATAACGCTATGGTAAATGCGGTTGGCCATCATGCGGGTGACGCGCTTGCGGCCATATCAGCCAGTTATGACACTGACATCAGTGATGAATTTATGCTGCCCGCCATCATTGGTGATTATCAAGGCATGAAGGATGGCGATGCCATCCTGATGGCCAATTTCCGGGCTGACCGGGCGCGGGAAATCCTGACCGCACTGGTGGACCCTGATTTTGATGGCTTTCCACGCCATAAAATACCGGATTTCTGCGCCCGGCTGGGCATGAGCGAATATTCTGCCGCACTATCCCCCTTTATGGAGACGTTATTTCCATCCGAAGAAATCATCGATACGCTGGGTGAGATCGTCTCCCGGAACGGTCTGAGCCAGCTGCGCATTGCCGAGACGGAAAAATACGCCCATGTGACCTTTTTCTTTAACGGCGGCAGCGAGGATGCCTATGACGGAGAGGACAGAATATTGATCCCGTCCCCGGATGTGGCCACCTATGACCTGAAACCGGAAATGTCGGCCCCGGAAGTCACTGACAGGCTGGTCAGTGCCATCACATCAAAAAAATACGACCTGATTGTGGTCAATTTCGCCAACCCGGATATGGTCGGCCATACCGGTATTATGTCGGCGGCAATAATTGCTGTGGAAACCATTGATAACAGTCTTGGCCAATTGACCAAAGCCCTGAAAACCGTTGGCGGAACCATGCTGGTGACCGCCGATCACGGCAATATCGAATTGATGACCGATCAGAAAACCCACCAGCCCCATACGGCCCATACCACCAATCTGGTGCCCTGTATTCTTGTCAACGACACGGCTGTTGGCGGGCTGTTGAATGACGGGGACAGATTTGCCCTGCAGGACGGCAGTCTGGCGGATGTGGCACCAACCATTCTTGCCCTGATGGGGCTTGAACAGCCGGACAGCATGACCGGCCATTGCCTCTTGAAAACTGTTGCCAATATTACAACCAAAATTACGAAAGGCCAAGCCACTGCGTAAATATTTCCCCCATATGACAGACCGTTATTTTTCGGCCACCCCCATGGCTGTCATAGTGATGGCCTGTGTTTTTCTCATACCGGGAAATATATGGGCGGGGACAGGTAATCAGGACAATGACAAGGCCCTGAAAAACATGCGTGACAAAATTACCGCCACAAATGAACGCGCCCGCAAATATGAGCAAGAAGCCAATATCGTCACCAAAGAAATCACCGGCCTGCGCCGAAAGCTGGTAACCGCCGCCCGGAAAATCCAGCAGGTCGAAAGTGACGTTTATGAAAAAGAAGATCATCTTTATGTTCTGGACCTGCAGGAAAAGAAACTGGAACTGACCCTTAAGTCCCGCTATGGTCAAATGGCCAAAACCCTTGCTGCCATGCAACGCCTGAGCCGACAGCCGGTCGAACTGGTGGCTTACCGGCCTGACAAGGCGATCAACAGCCTGCGCACTGCCAGCCTGTTGAAAAACCTGCAGCCGGAATTGAAAAAAAGAGCCACTGTCATCCGGCAGGATATGGCGGAAATTCTGGTCATCCGGGATCAGATCACCCGGGAACGCCTGGAACTGACAAATCTGCTCAGCCTGTTGACCTCAGAACAGATTGAAATGAACCGGCTGCTGGAGACCCGGCGGCTGAAACAAAAGGAATTACGTCTGGCCACACGGCAGGAACGCCGGAAACTGAAACAATTTGCCGCCCGGGCAAAAACCCTGCAGGAATTAATCGCGAAAATAGAGCAGGAAGCCAGGGAAAGAGAAAAGGCCGCCCGTGCCGCCGCAAAACGACTGGCGGAAAAACCTGACAACAAACCGGATCAGAAAGCTGCGAAATCCGCCAGACTGAAGCTTGATTCGCTGCCGGACGGAGTTGTTACCTTCCTTAAGGCCAAGGGCACCATGCCCCTGCCCGCACGCGGTGCCATTCGCCGGACATTTGGCGCAAAAACCCCGGAAGGCCAATCATCAGAAGGCATTACCATCCATACCCGCCCCCTGGCCACGGTGGTTTCCCCCCATGAGGGCCGCATTGTTTTTGCCGGAAAATTCCGTTCTTACGGCCAATTGTTGATTATCTCCCACGGACAGGAGTATCATACACTTCTGGCCGGCATGACCCGGCTTGATGCGGAAGTGGGTCAATGGGTGCTCAAGGGTGAACCCATCGGGCAAATGGCCCGCGCCCCGGACACCGCAAAGACCGCCAAAGGGAAAGCGGGACAATTGCGCACTGGACAAAATCTTTATGTGGAATTAAGACGAATGGGAAAACCCATCAACCCGCTGCCCTGGATTATGGCAAGCGATAGAAAGGTACTATAGATAAATGAGAAAATATGTTGCAACCATAGCCATATCCCTGGCCATTGTCAGCGTTACCCTGTTCGGGGCCACAACGACCGAGGGCAAAACATCAGATACCTATAAGCAGCTTAATCTGTTTGGGGATGTTTTTGAAAAAATCCGCGCCCAATATGTCCGTGAAGTTACCGATGAGGAACTGATCGAGGCCGCCATCAAGGGCATGCTGGTCTCTCTGGACCCCCATTCCAGTTACCTGACCCCGAAAAACTTTGACGATATGCAGGTTCAGACCAAGGGTGAATATGGCGGGCTTGGCATGGAAGTAACCCTGGACAAGGGGGTGGTGCGCGTCGTATCGCCCATTGACGATACCCCGGCATCCCGCGCCGGTATTCAGGCCGGTGATTATATTACCAAACTGGACGGTGAACAGGTGATGGGCCTGACCCTGAACGAAGCCGTAACCAGGATGAAGGGCGAAGTGGGTACCGACATTGTGATCACCGTCGTTCGCGAGGGCGAGGAACGTCCGCTGGAAATTACCCTGACCCGGGCGACCATCTCCATCAAATCCGTGCGCCACAGGCTGGAGGGTGAAGTGGGCTATATCCGCATATCCTCTTTCACGGAAAAAACCGAAACCGGGCTTTTGGAGGCCCTGGAGAAAATCAATCAGGAACTGGGTGATGATCTTCAGGGGGTGGTGCTTGACCTGCGCAATAATCCCGGCGGTCTGCTGACCCAGTCCATTGCCGTATCCAGTGCCTTTCTGACACGCGGGGAAGTGGTTTCCACCCGCACCCGCAATGATGAACATGTTCAGCGTTATCCCGCCCGCAAAGGTGATATGATCGGGGGCAAACCCCTGATTGTGCTGATCAATGGCGGTTCCGCCTCGGCATCTGAAATTGTCGCCGGTGCCCTGCAGGACCATCGCCGCGCCGTTGTGGTTGGCACCCAGTCATTTGGCAAGGGGTCCGTACAAACCGTAATCCCCCTCGGGGCCAACGGGGCCATGCGGTTGACCACGGCCTATTATTTCACACCGTCCGGCAATTCCATTCAGGGCGAAGGTATCACACCTGACGTATTGATCGAACAGATCAGATTTGACAAAACCAAGGAAATAAATTCCCGTCGCCGTTCTGAAAATGATTTGCGGGGCCGTCTGGCCAATCCAAACGGCACGGAAAAACAGAAGAAAGACGAAAAGAACGACAGCAAAGAGAAGGATGGCAAAAAAGAGGATCAAAAAATATCCGAAAAACCGGAAGACAAGGAACCAACCCTGACCACGGCGCAGGATGATTACCAATTGAATTTTGCCATTAATCTTTTGCATGGCATGTCCATTGCACGAAATGTGGATTAACGGTAAAAAGATGTCGGAAAGAAAATATTTTCTGAAAAAAGGGAACGCCGGTTTTTGGCAAAATGGATATGGTTGACGCGCCGGAATTAACAAGCATGACACGCCGCAGAACCGTGCGACCCCTGGTCGCGGCCTGGGTATTTGTGTTTGTTATGCTGACGGCAGGTTTTATCTGGCTGTCCCTGAGCACCGATGATCTGCCCCCCGGTGATGACTTGGGCGCGCCTGATCAACATAATGAAGTTGCCGCAACAATACAGGATATTGCCATCACGTCACCCGTTGCTCAGGCTGATGACGGGCAGGGCGATGATCCCTCGCCCGCAACAGACGGAGGATCAGCCCCCGAAGCTGCTGGTCTGGTCAGGGCACCCATAGACGGCCTGACCATGGCCGGGGCCAACGGCCCCCTGCCGGTACTTGGGCCGGACGGCATGGTTGCCTGGAAAGAATATGCCAGACCTGTGGAAAATATGGATAACAGGCCAAAGATTGCCATCATTGTCACCGGGGTCGGGCTGAATGCCAGGGCAACGGAAATGGCCATCAAGCAATTGCCGGGACAGGTTGATCTTGCTTTCTCGCCCTATGGCCGGCGTTTGCAGCATTGGATGGATATGTCCCGCGCCCATGGCCATGAAGGCTTTCTGATGATCCCGACAGAACCCCTTAATTATCCGGAAAATGATCCCGGCCCCCATACTTTGCTGGCCGGGGCATCCGCGCGGGACAATCTGAAAAAACTGGACTGGCTGCTGTCCCGCCTTACCGGTTATGTGGGGGTAGTCAATGAAATGGGGTCAAAATTTACCGCATCGGAAGAAGATGTCCTGCCAATATTGGAAGACCTGAACGGGCGGGGGTTAATGTTGCTGGATTCCCGTTCAACCCGTTTTAGTGTCGCCGCAAAACTGGCCCGGCGTATATCCATGCCCCGCGCCTTCAATAATCTTTTTATCGACAATAGCCTCAGTGCAGAGGAAATAAGCCGAAATCTGACCACATTGGAAAATACCGCCCGCACCTATGGAACCGCCGTTGGCGTGGCCCGCGCCTTTCCCCTGACCATTCGGGAAATCGAAAAATGGACCCGGCAACTGGAAGCCCGTGGCATACAGATCGTACCGGTCACGGCAATCGCCAATCGCCAGCCCATCCGGTGAAGAAAGTCAGGCTCAGGACCGTAAAATATTCGTTACAGGTAAATATGACTGATAATAGTGATCAACTTCCCTACCGCCCCTGTGTTGGCATTATGCTGTTGAACGAAAACAACAGGGTTTTTGTCGCCCGGCGCATTGACACAATGGTCGAGGCATGGCAAATGCCCCAGGGCGGAATTGACCCCGGTGAAGAACCTCTTGAAGCCGCCTTTCGCGAGATGGAGGAAGAAATCGGCACCCGAAATGCCGAACTTCTGGAGGAATATGGTGACTGGCTCTGTTATGACCTGCCCGATCGTTTGATGGGCAAGGTCTGGCACGGCAAATACCGGGGCCAGAAGATGAAATGGTATCTCATGCGTTACCTTGGGCAGGACAGCGACATTAATCTGGATACAGATCATCCGGAATTCTGTGCGTGGAAATGGATGGATATGGCACAGGTAACCCGGTCAATCGTCGAATTCAAACGGCCATTATATGAGAAACTGATCATGAGGTTCGGATCATATGGCAGATAAAAAAGAACAGCAGTCCACGGGGTTCTCCTGCAGCAGGTTATCTGTCATATCCTCTGTCCGGCAGGCTTACAGCTGCCTATGGCATTATAAAATTCAGCATGTCATGATTTCTGTTGTTGCTGTACTGCCTTTTTTCCTGGCGGGCCTGCTCGGCGCACTTGACCCGGTATTTTCGGTTACCCCCGGTCTGGAGGGTATGCCGGAAGGCTTTAACCTGTCCTTTGCCATATTGGTTCTCACCACATTTTTCTGGGCCTTACCGGTGATTATCCTGTGGCACAGGTTATATCTGCTGGGACCGGAACATCTGATCAGGAAGAAAATATGGCCACTGATCACCCGCAGCCTGAGATTGATCAGCCATTCATTGATCTTTTTTGGTATGGGGCTGGTCGCCGCTGTTATTATTACCTGGGGAATCTTTTACCTGCGTATGATGAGCGACGGGGAAGGAATGCTGGGCACCATCACGGAAATGGGCCAACTGGAATATGCGCTTTATATTTTTGGTGTCATCATCATATTAAGCTTTCTTTTGGTCATTTCCCTGCGGCTCAGCATGGCTTTTTCCGCCCTGACCATTGGCAAGCCATTACGTTTTACCACCTCATGGCGCATGACCCGCAGGAATACCCTGCCCATGCTGCTGGCGACTTTTATCGGTGGTATCCCCCTGGTGGCCGTGGAAATAGCCTTGCTGTGGGCGGCGGAATATTATCTGGATATCAACCTCTGGGCGGGAACGGCACCGGATCCCGAAATGATCTATGTTTTTGTGCTGGTTGCCGCACCGGTGCTGACTTTGCCACTGGCCATATTATGCTCACTGACATCGACCTTTTATCGTCATTGTGGCTGTGCCGAATATTCCGAAAATTCAGAATAATTATTTTGTATCCAGGGCGCGCAGAATGTCGGCAGAAAATTTGGCGATGTTAAAGCGCGGGCCATCGGCATTGTCATAACCGCGACGGATGATCACCAGATTTCTTGACGGAACCACCATCATAAACTGGCCGCGATTTCCCGCCGCAGTGAAGGCATCATCGGGCATACCAGGGAAGCGGCCCGGAAACAGCCAGAACTGGGCGCCGTATCCCGCGGCAGGCGTGCCGTCGGCCTTGTCCTGATCCGGCTGTGCCGGGGCCGGGCTGCTGACATAGTCACGCCATCCTTCGGGCAGAATACGCTCCCCCTGCCAGACACCGTCATTCAGATACAGAATACCAAGCCGACCCAGATCCCGCGATGTGGTCCAGATCTGGCTTGAAAGGATGAAATTGCCCTGCCAGTCGATTTCGGCGACTGTATGGTTCATACCGATCTTGCGAAACAGATTTTTCGCCGGAAATTCAAGCATCTTCTTCGTATCGCCAAGACTTGTCTTCAGGCTGAGAATCGCCAGAAGGGTGTCATTATTGGCATATTTAAACCGGGTTCCCGGCTTGGCTTCCAGCATCCTGCCCGTGGCATTGTCGGTCACCAGACCGCCACCGAAATAAATCTCGCTGGTCCGATGTCCCAACAGGTCACTGTCAAGGCCGCTGGCCATATGCAGCAGATTTTCAAGGGTGATGGCCTGACGCGGATCACCGGGGGCGGACCAGGCAGGAATATTGGCCGGGGCCTTGATATTCACCAGCCCCTTTTCCACCGCAACCCCGATCACCGTCGCGGCAACACTTTTGGCCGTGGACCATGTGCGCTGGGAGGTAAAGGGCGTATAGCCCGGCTTGTAGCGTTCAATGAGCATCCGGTCAGATGTCGTCACAAGGGCGGCGCTCATCACCTTTGGATCACCGTATTTATCGGTGGTAAAGGCATCATTGATAACGGCTTTCAGAGCGGCAGTCGGGGTTAATTCCCCGTCAAGTCCGTCACCAAACGGCCATGGCATTCCCGCATTGTCCTGCGTTAAATCCGGATCAACTGTCGGTATGTTTTTGGCCATGGCAAGATCAGCCCCTGTGGGCAATTGTGTGCAGCCAAGGCCGGGCCGCCAGACGGCATAACGTGGCGGCATATCATCGCTGTACCATGCGGAGACATATTTTTCCGCCCTGTGGATTTTTGCATCGGGAAGTTCGTCAAAATATTTCCGGTAATCGGCCCGGATGCCGTCAAGTTCATCGTGGCTGATCATGTCAGGCGACTTGCCGCCATTGAATGTGGCCCCACAGGTGAAAACCACTTTATAGCCCGCAACCTGTGCCTTTACGGTTTCCGGTCGCGGCTCACCAGCCTGAACGGACGGCATGGTCACAAGCAACATAAAAGCCGCAATGAACGCCCTTTCAGGCCCGAGGAATTTTGTCATTTCCATATATCCACTTTGCTGTTATTTCAATCCACTCAGCGCGAAAACCAATATCTGTGTTACCTGTGCCGAACGGAAATTGTTATCGGAAATCAGGATCAGGCTGCGGCGGCCATCCTTCAATGTCTTGCCAAAGCTGATACCCTCTATATTATCAATGGCTATCCCCAGCCCCTCCAGATCAAGCAGCAGTTCCTTTGTCGCGGCCTGATATTCTGCGCCTTTCAGGGCGGGAAGTGACAGGACATCCGTTGCATGACTGACATCCGCCAGATAGAGTTTTACCGACAGGCCGGCCCCGGTAGAAAAAGACCTTTCAACCACAATATAGCGACTTTCGGAAAGGGCCAGAATCTCCACCACCCCGTTGACGGAAAAATTCCCGAACGGCAGGGTTTCCTTATGCACCGGCTCCACGGAATAGGCATATTCATGGATCGGCTGGCCGGTTTTTATATCCAGCTGCAACAGTCGAACATCAGCCCCGTGATCCACGTCTGCTTCTTCGCCGTCCTGGATCAGCGGTCCTTCGGTACTGACCATGATCGATTTCTGATCCGCCGTCACGGTCATGGCCTCAAAGGCCAGGTTGTCGCGGACACCCTTGTCTTCTGCCACCATATATTTGGCCGGAATCGTAAAGTCCCGCAGATAATCCCCCTCCAGCGTCATTTCCCGGATCAAGGGGTTAACCCCCTCTTTGGCGTGTCCCTCACTGGCCCAGAAGGCCGTTTGGCCATCAGGCGACAGGCGCAGGGCTTCCGGGTCCACATAAGCCTTGCCAAAAAAAACTGGCTTGGGGAACAGGCTGCCATCGGGACGTTTGATATATTTCACATCGACCAACTGCCAGCCCTGAAAGCCGGTGCTGTCATAATCGAGTTTCAGATCATAAAATCGCGCCCGGTTGATTTTCGAGCGATCATCACAGATAGCCAGAAAACGCCCGGTTTCAGCATTATAATCCAGCGATGACAACCCGCCAACAGTCGTGTCCTGAAACAGATAATCATGGGGGATGACCTGCTGACCAATATAATCAACGGTCATATCCCCGGCAAGGGCCGATGACGTCATGACGGCGGCAAATATTGTGCCGGAAAATAACTTTAAAGAAACATCAAAAGAAAACCGCATTGCTTAAAGGCCCTGTAAATTCAATTATACAACCCATTCTGAACAGATGGTAAAATATTGCAATAAAAAAGCCCCGTAAATGTAATTTACAGAGCTTTCAATAATAATATGCGGGTTGTGTTAAGCGGCCAGGTCAAGTACGCCGAGGATTTCGACCAGACGGTCCCGAACCTTGGTGGCGGCGGCCAGATGATCATCGTCACTGGCATCGGCCAAATCTTCGTTGGCATCCTTCAACTCGGCTTCAAGGGCGGCACGGTCGACCTGCGACAATAGCATGGCCTCTTCGGCCAGAACCGTCAGGCCGTCCGGATTTACTTCGGCAAAACCGCCGCGCACCAGAAGCTGTTCCGGCACCTCGCCATTATGGACTTCCAGAATGCCGGTACGCAGGGTTGATACCACCGGCGCATGATTGATCAGCACGCCAAAGTCACCCTCAACGCCCGGCACAACAACCATATCCACATCCGCAGACATCAGAAGTCTTTCCGGTGAAACAAGTTCAAAATGTAACTTATCTGCCATGATCCAAGTACCTTTAACTTTCCCTATGCGGCGTCAGCGGCCATCTTCTGGGCTTTGGCAACAACCTCTTCGATGCTGCCCACCATAAGGAAAGCGGCTTCGGGCAGGTCATCATGCTTGCCGTCAAGAATTTCCCTGAAGCTTTTGATGGTGTCTTCCAGTTCGACAAATTTACCGGGCATATTGGTGAAAACCTCGGCCACATGGAACGGCTGTGACATGAAACGTTCGATTTTACGGGCGCGGGCCACGGTAATCTTGTCGTCTTCGGACAATTCGTCCATCCCCAGAATGGCGATGATGTCCTGCAGGGATTTATATTTCTGCAGGATTTCCTGAACTTCACGGGCAGCTTTATAATGTTCTTCGCCCACCACATCGGCGGTCAGAATACGTGATGTTGAATCAAGCGGGTCAACCGCCGGATAAATCCCTTTTTCAGAGATGGCACGGTTCAGCACGGTTGTGGCGTCCAGATGAGCGAAGGATGCCGCCGGTGCCGGATCGGTCAGATCGTCGGCCGGCACATAAATCGCCTGCACAGATGTGATCGAGCCTTTATGGGTAGAGGTAATGCGTTCCTGCAATGTCCCCATATCGGTGGCCAATGTGGGCTGATAGCCCACCGCAGAGGGGATACGGCCAAGCAATGCGGATACTTCGGCACCGGCCTGGGTAAAGCGGAAGATGTTATCCACAAAGAACAGCACGTCCTGTCCTTCAACGTCACGGAAATATTCCGCAACGGTCAGCCCGGACAGGGCCACACGGGCACGCGCCCCCGGAGGCTCGTTCATCTGACCGTAAACAAGGGCCACTTTTGAGTTATCGCCTTCGAGGTCAATGACCTCTGATTCAATCATCTCATGATAAAGGTCGTTACCTTCACGGGTCCGCTCACCAACACCGGCAAAGACGGAATAGCCGCCGTGGCCCTTGGCAATATTGTTAATCAATTCCATAATCAGAACGGTCTTGCCCACACCGGCACCGCCGAACAGGCCAATTTTACCACCCTTGGAATAGGGGGCCAGCAGGTCAACGACCTTGATGCCGGTGATCAGAATTTCCGATTCAGTTGACTGATCGGCAAAGGCCGGGGCATCCGCATGAATGGGGGCCACCATCTTGGCACCGATGGGGCCACGTTCATCAATGGGCTCGCCGATCACATTCATGATGCGTCCCAGTGTTTTGGGGCCAACAGGAATGGAAATCTGTATTCCGGTATCAGACACCTCGTTACCACGAACCAGACCGTCCGTGCTGTCCATCGCAATGGTGCGGACTTCATTTTCACCAAGATGCTGTGCCACTTCGAGAACAAGGCGGTTGCCATTGTTATCGGTTTCAAGTGCAGACAGGATAGCTGGCAATTCGCCGTCGAACTTAACGTCGACAACCGCACCGATCACCTGACTTACACGACCCATAGACTTTGCTGTCATTTTATCTCAACTCTCGTTTTCAAATCATCTTTTAAATTTTTGGTTTATAACTTTAATCACAATGCCTCTGCACCGGAAATAATTTCAATCAATTCATTGGTAATCACCGCCTGACGGGTACGGTTATAGGTCGTCCGCAGGCTGTCAATCATATCACCGGCATTGCGGGTCGCGCTGTCCATAGCGGTCATGCGTGATCCCTGCTCACTGGCGGCATTTTCAAGCAGGGCGCGATAAATCTGCACCCCGAGGTTGCGCGGCAGCAAAGCTTCCAGAATTTCTGTCTCGTCGGGCTCGTAATCATAGGCCGCCCCGCCAAGGTCAACTGTCTTTTCCGCATCATATGAGGCGGGGATCATCTGTTGATCGGTGACAATCTGGGTCAGGGCCGACTGGAATTTGGCGTAAAACAGGGAACATACATCAAATTCACCCTCATCAAATGCCGCGAGGAGATATTCCGTGATCGGTGCCGCATCGCCATAAGCCAGACGTTTCACATGTGACATATCGAAATGTTTGACCATGCGGCTGCTGTATTCCCGGCGCAGTGAGGCCGCACCCTTTTTGCCTATGGTGACGATCTTGACATCTTTGCCCCCGGCAATCAGGCTGGCAATTTTCGCCCGCGCACCCTTGACAATATTGGTGTTAAAGCCACCGCAAAGTCCCCGTTCCGATGTTGCCACAACCACAAGATGGACCTGATCCTTCCCGGTGCCGGCCAGAAGACGCGGTCCGCCCACCTGACCAACCATGCTCGACGCCAGTGACGCCAGAACATTTTCCATATGTTCCGCATAGGGCCGGGCCGCTTCGGCCGCTTCCTGGGCACGCCGCAGTTTTGAAGCTGCCACCATCTTCATGGCCTTGGTGATCTTCTGCGTGGATTGTACGCTGGCGATCCGGTTTCTGAGGTCTTTAAGGTTAGCCATACTGACTTGATCCTAAAAAATTAGCTTCAGACAAAATTCTTCACGAGACTTTCGAGAATGCCCTTCAATCGAGATTCGGTTTCGTCGGAAACCTTGCCCTCACTATTGATGGTATCAAGAAGGTCGGCATGTTTGGCGTGCATTTCAGCAATCAGGGTTTCTTCGAAACGACTGACGGCGGACACGTCAATTTTATCAAGATAACCATTAACACCGGAAAAGATGGATACCACCTGTTCGGCAACCGACATGGGTGAATATTGGGCCTGTTTCAACAATTCGGTCAGACGCGCCCCACGGTTCAGCAGTTGCTGGGTCGCAGCGTCAAGGTCGGAACCGAACTGGGCGAACGCCGCCATCTCACGGTACTGGGCCAGTTCCAGCTTGATGGAACCGGACACCTGTTTCATGGCCTTGACCTGGGCAGCTGACCCCACACGGGACACGCTGAGGCCCACATTAATGGCCGGGCGGATACCCTGATAGAATAATTCAGTTTCAAGAAAAATCTGACCATCGGTGATGGAAATTACATTGGTCGGGATATAGGCTGATACGTCACCGGCCTGTGTTTCAATGATCGGCAGGGCCGTCAGCGAGCCATTACCGTTGGCATCATTCATCTTCGCCGCCCGTTCCAGCAGGCGGGAATGCAGATAGAACACATCACCGGGATAGGCCTCACGACCCGGAGGACGCCGCAGCAGCAATGACATCTGACGATAAGCCACCGCCTGTTTGGACAGGTCATCATGGACAATCACGGCATGCATGCCGCCGTCCCGGAAAAATTCACCCATGGCGGTGCCGGTATAGGGGGCCAGGAACTGCAGCGGGGCCGGTTCGGATGCGGTGGCGGCAACAACGATGGAATATTCCATGGCGCCGCGTTCTTCCAGGGTTTTTACGATCTGGGCCACGGTGGAACGTTTCTGTCCAACCGCCACATAAATACAATATAGTTTTTTGGTTTCATCATCACCGGCATTGATTTTCTTCTGGTTAAGGAAGGTGTCAATGGCCACGGCGGTCTTGCCGGTCTGGCGGTCACCAATGATCAGTTCGCGCTGACCGCGCCCGATGGGCACCAGACTGTCAATGGCTTTCAGGCCGGTCTGAACCGGCTCATGGACAGATTTACGGGGGATAATGCCCGGTGCCTTCACTTCCACACGGGTCCGCTTGACATTGGTCAGCGGGCCTTTGGCGTCAATGGGGTTGCCCAGGGCATCAACCACACGACCCAGCAGACCACGGCCCACGGGCACATCCACGATGTTGCCGGTTCTTTTAACCGTGTCGCCTTCTTTAATGTCACGGTCAGAGCCGAAAATCACCACACCCACATTGTCGGCTTCAAGGTTAAGAGCCATGCCCATGACCTTGCCGGGAAATTCAACCATTTCGCCGGCCTGAACATTGTCAAGGCCATAAATGCGGGCAATACCGTCACCGACCGACAGAACTTTACCGACTTCTGAAACTTCAGCTTCTTCACCAAAATTGGCAATCTGCTCTTTCAGGATCTTAGATATTTCCGCTGCACGGATGTCCATTATCCAACCTCTTTCATTGATTCTTCAAGATTAGCGAGTTTAGTCGTCAGCGACGAATCGATCATGCGGGACCCGATTTTGACGACCATACCACCAAGGAGGCTTTCGTCCACATCCGTATCCACAGTCACATCACTGCCGACCATTGATTTAAGTTTGACTTTCAGGGCATCAAGCTGTGCGCCTGTCAGCTTATGCGCCGTAATTACAGAGGCCGATACCTCACCATTATGGTGACTGAGCATCCGCATGAATTCCGAAATCATGTCTTCAAGCCTGTCCAGGCGGCCATTTTGGGCCACTACACCGATGAAATTGGCCACCAGCCTGTCCAGCTTGGCCAATTCAGCCACGGCAGCAAAAACACGGGCCTTTTCTTCCGATGAGAAAACAGGGTTTAACGTCAGGGCTTTAAGGTCTGCATTTGTCTCCAGCAGCGTGGAAAGGGTGGCCATGTCCTGTGCTGTCTTTTCCAGCGTTTTTGCCTCTGCCGACAGCTCAAACAATGCGATGGCATAACGCCCCGCAAGTCCCGAAATCGTCAGGTTTTCAGAAACAATATTTGAAGCCATTTCAGGTGACAACTTGGTCTTCCTCGAATTTGTTTTACATTAAAGCCGACTTTACCTTTTTCCTGTTGCGGAACAGGGTACAAGCCAACTAAATATTTATTTGTTGGCGCGATACCTAGCACAGTGATCTTAAGACTTCAAGACAGCAAATGGGTAACTTAACCTTTTTTTAAAATATTCTTGGAACTGAACGGCGTCAGAAAAAACTGTAAGGGTCGATATCAACCTGAATGGCAACCCCGCGTTCCACCGGGCAGGATGAGAGCCAGTTGGCCATGATTTTTTGTAATTTCACGGATTTTTCCGCCTTGACCAGAAGACGGAAACGATTTTTACCGCGCAGATAGGCCATGGGGGCCGGCACCGGGCCCAATGTGGTAATTGCCTTGTCTTTCGGAGCCAGTGCCGCAATGCGCCGGGCGGTTTTGACCACCCCGTTATAATCCGCGCCTGAAACAATAATCGCCGCCAATTTGCCGAATGGCGGCAACATCTGCTGTTCCCGGTCGTGGGCCTCCTGCTCCAGAAATGCCTGACCATCGCCGGAAAGCAACGCTTTCAGCACCGGGTGGTCAGGGGCATAGGTCTGAAAAAATACCTGCCCCGGCCGCATCTCACGCCCCGCCCGGCCCGCCACCTGTTCCAGTTGCTGCCAGGTGCGTTCCGCCGCACGCGGGTCACCACCGCCAAGGCCCAGATCCGCATCAATCACCCCGACCAGGGTCAGCATGGGAAAATGATAGCCCTTGGTGACAATCTGGGTGCCGACAATAAAGTCAACCTCGTGACGTTCAATGCGGGCAATCATCTCACGCATTTCCGACGGATGGGATATTTCATCGCTGGCCATTACCGCAATTCGCGCGTCCGGGAATAATTCCTGCAACTCTTCCGCGACCCGTTCCACCCCCGGTCCGCAGGCCACCATACTGTCCATGTCTTCACATTCGGGGCAGGCTTTCGGTTTGGCGCAGGAAAAACCGCAATGGTGACAGATCAGCCGCTCTCCCCTGCGATGTTCCACCAGCCACGCCGAACAATGGGGGCATTCCATGCGGTGTCCACAGGTCCGACACAGGGTCAACGGCGCATAGCCCCGGCGGTTAAGATATAATAATGACTGTTCACCCTGCTGGAAATTACGAATCAGGGCCACGCGCAGGGGTTCCGAAATCCAGGTTCCGGTCGCCAGCTTATCCTGTCGCAAATCAATGGCCATCATATCCGGCAGGTTGGCAGGACCATGACGTTCGCCCAGATAGAGCCAGTCATATTTGCCCGCTTCCGCATTGAGCATGGTTTCCAGCGAGGGGGTGGCAGACGCCAGAACCACCACACAGCGGGCCTGCATGGCACGAACCACCGCCATATCACGGCCCTGATACATCACCCCGTCTTCCTGTTTGAAGGTGGCCGAATGTTCCTCGTCCACCACAAGCAGTTTCAAATCCTGAAACGGCAGAAACAGAGCCGACCGGGCACCGACAACCACTTTGGCCTGACCCTTGATTATGGCCCACCATGCCCGCCTGCGGCTCGCCGGGGTCAGTTCCGAATGCCACACCACCGGGGCCGCCCCGAAACGGGCCTTGAAGCGGTCCAGCCATTGGGCGGTCAGGGAAATTTCCGGCAGAAGCACCAGAATCTGCCCGCTTCTGGTCTTTAAGGCTTCGGCAACAGCCTCGAAATAAACCTCGGTCTTGCCGGACCCGGTGATGCCTTCCAGCAGCACCGGACTGAAACTTCCGGATGATACCAGTTCGCGCAGGTGAGCCGCAGATTTCTGCTGTTCAGCGGACAGAACAGGACCGGCAAGGCTGTGGTCCGGTTCGGGATAGGGATCGTCGCCCGTGATCTCTTGCGGTATCAATTGTCCGGCCTTGACCATGCCGCGCACCACCCCCTCACCCACCGCCGCCAGTTCGGCCCAGTCCTTCAGGGCCATGGGCATATCAGGCGGCACATCAAGGCTGGCCACCGCCCGGCGGCCTTCGGTCAGTTTTTCCGGCAGCTTATGTGACAGACGATAAAAAATCTTTTTTCTGGGCTGCCCGAAGGCCCGTGGTACGGTGACCGCCATTTTCAATACCGCCCCCTGGGGCGACAATGTATAGGCCGCGACCCAGTCAATAAAATCCCGCAGGGAGCGTGGCAACGGCGGCAGGTCAAGCCTGCCCGATATGGCTTTCAACTTTTCCGGCGGCACGTCGCTCTGCTCTGGCGACATATTCCAGACCACGCCCAGCAGCGTGCGGCTGCCAAGGGGGACCGTGACAAAATCCCCCTCGGACAGGGGTGTTCCCTGTTGATCCTGCGGCAGCAGATAATCAAACGGGCCGGAAAGCGGCAGGGGCAATAACACCTGAATGCGTCGGGAGCCTGAGTTCATTGAAATAAAGAGTTCATTAATATTATCCGTAATAAAACGCTATTCTTTTATGGCACTATATTATAAAACAGTTTTCAGGAAATGTTTTTTACTTCATA
>UOEJ01000177.1_pt1 | contig 22766 bp, 15 predicted proteins | sample 1989191 | NCBI WGS metagenome assembly UOEJ01 (sample SAMEA4712195, study PRJEB27164) | hydrothermal vent metagenome | biome: marine basaltic hydrothermal vent biome; feature: marine hydrothermal vent; material: mineral | place: Pacific Ocean | collected 2011-06-14/2011-07-23 | depth 1719 m | reverse complement strand
CATTCACCGCCCGGCGCAGGGCAATGCTCTCCAGGGTTTCAAAACACAGATTAAGGCCCAATTCACCCACCCCCATGGATGAACCGATAATGCCGCTTTCAGGGTCATCAGGGTCTATATTGAGCTTTTTCGCCACATAGTTCCGGTAATTTTCGCCAAAAGTTTCTTCGCCGATGATCAGATGTTTGTGGATTTTACGCCAGTCAACCTGCCAGTTCCCGGCCTCATCCAGCAGTAATTTCAGGAACAGCGGGTCGCAAACAATGATAATCTGGTCAAAATGGGGGGAGAATTTCCTGATCAGGGCCAGTGCCATATCCTCACGCACGCTAACCTCGGCATGGGTGACAACATTGGACGGAAAACGTACCCCCATGGGCAGGCAATTGACCAGAAGTGTTTTCTTCTCATCAATCTGAAAGGCATTTTCCAGTGCCAGGTCAAGCAGGTCAGGAACAGCCTTTCCCTGTTGCCATGTGGTCAGGCCAAAGGCAAAATTTCCGCTATGGCCGGAACTGGTCAATACCCCCATCAAATTATCCATCACCCCCGCGCGGCATAAATCACCGAGCGGATAGTGGTTAAAGGTATTTTCCTTGGTCATGGTGAAATCAAGGGCGGTAAATTGTTCAATAGTCCTGATGGAGTTGGCTTCGATTCGTTTTTCTTTCAGGGTATCTTTCAGGGCAGGGGAGCTGTTATGGGCATTTTGAAAGCCCCGCAGCAATTTTTTTTCACCAAGCCGTAACAACCCTTCTGCAGTGGCCCTGTTCAACATGCCGAGTTGAATTTTACGATGGATTTTCTTTATGTTTTTTCCGAGTTTCACACTAACCGCCTGATTATCAAATTCTTTTATATTTTTAAAATAATTTTATCTGTGTCATGTTCCATCTTAATATCTATTTTTTAAGGGACTATTAACATATCTGTCGTATTTTTTCCCCTTATATACACAGCATTTTCTGAAGGTTTTCTTGCGAAGATTATCCGGAAATATATTTTCTTTCCATTAGAGTATAATAACATGGTAAAAATGGCCGCTAGGGCACAAAGTTATAATGTAAGGGAAAGCAGGGTGCCGAGCCGGAGAGAGAGTCTGCAGGAGATCAAGGGACGCTTCTGGGCGCTGGATGTTGCTTTTCCCAGTAAGTTAGTGGAAGAAATGCAAGAACTGGAAAAACTGTATCAGTTGCGCTACGATGTATATTGTACGCAAAAAGGCTTCCTTGATCCTGCCAAATACCCCGATAAACTTGAAACAGATATTTTTGATCAGCATTCGTTGCATTTTGGTGCATTTGATACGCTTGGCAATGCTTTGGGCACGCTTCGTCTGATTCGGAATTCCGATAAAGGTTTTCCCATGCTGGATCATTGTGAAATAAATGTGCCCGATGAAATTTTGCAAAAATCAGGGGAAATTTCCCGTCTGGCTGTCAGCAAGATGATCCGCAAAAGGCGGGGTGACGGTGAATATGGTATGGTGGCGAAAGGTGGGCCGATAGACGAGAAACCAACGGTATCCCTTCAACATAACCGGCGCAGGCACAGACCGGCCATCGTTGTCGGGCTATATAAAAATCTGTATCAGGAATCCAGAAAGAACGGCATTACCCATTGGCTTGCAGTGATGGAACCGGGGCTTGTAAAGCTGCTGAAACGTTTTCATTTTAATTTCGAGGCAATTGGCCCGGAAGTGGATTATTACGGCCCCGTGCGGCCCTATATGGTGTCTCTGGAATCCATTGAGGACCAAGTCTATAATAATTCAAAGCCCTTTTATGCCGCCTTTGTAAAGGGGTTGCCGCCGGAACTTGTCAAACATCCTGTCTGATATGAAAAAACCCGGCCCGCTTTTTTCCAGATATTTTGAGGTTTTAAGCCGTTTCAGGGCAGTTTTCATATTTTTCCCCCTGTTGTTCTGTATCCTTCTGGCCGGGGGGGTGTATTTTCTGCAGGAAAATAATGATGGCCGGATTTTCTTTGACGAGCAAAGCCCGGATCGCCGGCAGCTTGTTGAACTGGAACAGAACTTTAGCGAAAGTAACAGTCTGCTGCTGGTTTTATCCTCTGCTGACGGCGATATTTTCACCCCGCAATCACTGAATGCAATTCTGGAGCTCACCGAGCTGGCCTGGCAGATCCCTTATGTTACAAGGGTTAATTCCCTGAGCAATTTTCAGCATATCACATCCGATGAAGAAGGCCTGATCATCGAGGATATGATCACGGCGGAAAAAATTGCCAATGCTGACAGTATAGCCGGAATAAAAAAATACGCCCTATCCGAAAAAGACCTGATCGGACAGATATTGTCACGGGACGGGATGACAACGGCAATCGCCCTTAACATCGCGGCACCCAGAGGTGACAGCGCGTCCATCAGGGCGATAATGGCAGAAGTGGAAGGATTGCGGGACAGGATAAATGAAAAATATCCGGGTCTTGACCTTTATGTTACCGGGGATATTCCGCTGGATAATGCCTTTGCCGAGGCATATGCCTATGACCTGCAATATTTATTTCCGTTTTTTCTGCTGGTTATTTTTCTGACCTGCAGTCTGTTTTTCAGGTCATTCCTGCTTTCCGGCCTGCTGCTTGTCATGATGATCATGGTGGTGGCGGCAACCATGGGCAGTTCAGGGTTGCTTGGCATTGACCTGACGGCGGGAACATCGGGTGTGCCCATTATATTGATTACGATTTCTCTGGCTGATTTTATTCACCTGCTTTCATCGACCCGTCTCGGGATGAGGGCAGGGCAGGATGTGAAACAGGCAATCCAGGGGGCAATCAGCAGGAATTTCTTCCCCATATCCCTGACCAGTTTCACAACGATAGTCGGTTTTTTAAGCCTGAATTTCAGTGATGCGCCGCCTTTCCGTGATATGGGCAATCTTGTGGCCATCGGTATTCTGGTCAGCTATGTCATTACATTCACATTTTTCCCGGCCATTCTGCTCCGTCTGAATTTGGCTGAAATATTCAAAAGAAATACGAGCCGTCTGTCTGTGCCGGCCGGATTTATATCTGTCTTTTCCGAATTTCTGATCAAAAAAAGCCGGATGGTGGTCTTTGTTATTATTTTAATCACCATATCCATCAGTGCCGGATTGACGCAAATTGAATTTGATGATGACTGGGTTGAATATTTTGACCGGGATAACAGCTTTCGTAAAGACACGGAATTTGTGGTTGATCACCTGACCGGGGTCGATACCATCGAATATATCGCCACTTCCGGTAAAGAAGGCGGCATTGCCGATGCTGGTTTTTTGCAGCAGTTGGACCGCTTTGCTGACTGGGCATTGAGGCAACCGGAAATCATTCATGTATCTTCGGTTGTGTCAATCTTCAAGAAGATGAATTCCCATATGAATTCCCATATGAATCTTGGCAACTCATCCCAGACCATCGCTGCCAACAGTGACCTGAATGCCCAGTATTTGCTGATGTATGAAATGTCCCTGCCGGTCGGACTGGACCTGAACGACCGCATTGATATTGCGAAGGAAGCAACCCGCCTCACCGTTACCGCACGTGACATGACATCGCGACAGATGCGGGCGCTGGATTTACGCATCAGTCAAAAACTTCGGGAAATGAAATTAATTGATGTTTCAGATGAATTTGAAGGCGGGGCAGGGACCGGAATCCCGCTTATGTTTGCCAATCTTTCTGAACGTAATATCAAATCCATGCTGGGGGGGATTGCCTTTGCCCTATTTGTGGTGTCACTGGTTATCACACTGTTCTTTAAAAGCCTGAGACTTGGGCTGATAAGCTTTGGCGTCAATATATTGCCGATAATACTGGGTTTTGGCATATGGGGCTGGCTGTATCAATATATCGGTGTGTCGCTTACGGTGGTGGCGGCCATTGCCTTTGGTATTGTGGTTGATGATTCTATTCATTTTATTACCAAATACAGCAAAGCCCTGAGCGAAAAAGGCGGCAATAAAATGGCGGCACTGAAAGCCACCTATCATGGTGTGGGCGGGGCATTGGTGATGACCACATTTATCCTGAGCCTGGGTTTCATGATTTTATCTTTCTCGCTGTTCCAGCCCACCTGGGGGTTGGGACTGATTTCCGCTATGATGATCATCATAGCCTTGATATATGATTTTATATTGTTGCCAATTCTGCTGACCTTTCCTGAAAGAAATATGGGGTAAACCCGTGCCATAGAATGATATTTTCACCGGCTGTTAATATCTTACTAAGGTTTTGGAAATGGTTTATTCATAAGTTTTTATTATTGTAGGCGTGAAATGATTAGCTCTTATGGTTAATGAGGTATAAATTTGCCTCATAAAAAAGTATGCTATAAGCATTTTAAGGCTGCAAAAAAGAAATGATAAGAATATTTAAACATTATATTCCCAAGTCTTTATTTATATTGGGGGTCGGGGAAAGCATAATATTGTTGGCGGCAATCTGGGGCGGCCTGAACCTGCGTTATCTTCAGGCGGAGCTTGCCATACCTGAACTCTCCAGTCATATCATTGAAATATTTTCTTTTGTTATTGTGGTTTATATTGTTCTGCTGGCAACGGGTTTGTATCAATTGGAAACCTGCCGGGATATCAGAATAACGATTATTCGTTTAATCACCAGTTTGGGATTATCTTTCGTTGTTCTTTCAGTGGTCCTTTATATGCTGCCGGAAATTGATCTGTGGCGAAGTGTGATTGTATATGCCCTGATTTTATCCTTCGCGGGATTGCTGATTAACCGGTATATCTTTCTGCATATTGTTGATTTGCGAAGACTGAAGAAAAGAGTTCTTGTTCTGGGCGCAGGTGACCGGGCGGAAATGGTTCGAACCAGTGGCACCACCGGCTCCAATGATGTTAAATTCATATGTTTTCTGCGTCTGAATAAAAACGAGAATAATCTTCAGGATGCAAAAGATCACGATAAAAAACACCCCCTGAAAAATTATATCGAAAAATATGGCATACAGGAAATTGTTGTGGCCATCGAAGAAAGACGCGGGGCGTTACCTATCGAGGAACTTCTGGAATGTAAAATGATGGGTTGCCGCATTGTTGAGGCTACCACATTCATTGAACGTCAGTCCGGTACGGTAAGTCTGAAAAATGTCAACCCGAGCTGGATGATCTTTTCTGATGGCTTTGACGGCGGTGGCAATCTGGACCATATTCTGAAGCGGACATTTGATGTGACGGCAAGTTTAATATTGCTGGTATTGAGCCTGCCAATCCTGCTCATTACGGCCGTATTGGTCAAAATCACCAGCAAGGGGCCGGTTTTCTATCGGCAGGAGCGGGTTGGTTTGAACGGGGCGACTTTTGATGTCCTGAAATTCCGCAGTATGACCGTTGATGCGGAGGCAGACGGCGTGCCGAAATGGGCCGATAAAAATGATGTGCGCGTCACCGCTCTCGGACGGATCATCAGGGCGTCCAGAATTGATGAAATTCCACAGATATTCAATGTTCTCGGCGGGGCAATGAGCTTTGTCGGACCGCGCCCGGAACGGCCTTTTTTTGTTGATAAACTAGAGCAGGAAATAAAATTTTACGGGGAACGCCATCGGGTAAAACCCGGAATTACCGGCTGGGCCCAATTGAATTACCCTTACGGCGCATCCGAAGAAGATACGAAACGCAAGCTGGAATATGATCTGTATTATATAAAGAACTATTCTTTATTTCTGGATTTTCTTATACTGATACAAACTGTGCGTGTCGTACTATGGCCGGATGGCGTAAGGTAAGGCTGATTTATGGATAAAGAATTTAGCGATATTGGTTTTATAACCTTTGTTCTTTCCGGGTTGGCCTATTCCGCGCTTGCCGCCTATCTTATGATCAGTAATAAATTTCGCCATGAGAGCCTGTGGCTGACTGCTGCGGTTATTATCAGCGCAATCTGGTCTTTTGCCACGGGTATGTCCATATTATCGACCGGAAAAATAGTTCTGTTTCTGCCGTTTCTTGAAACCTTGCGCGGGGTGATGTGGGTTGTTTTCTTCTCCACCCTTTTGTCACGTATATGGGTGATGCAGGGTAATGAAAAAATCGGGAAAAAACTTTTTGTATATCTGGCTTTGTTTCTTGGCTTTGTCCTGACGCTGGGCCTGCTGGAAATCAGCTTTATTTTTGGTGTGCTGGATTTCAGGCTACCTATGCAATATCATATTTATAGTGCCCTGATCCTTTGTATCGTAATTTTTCTGCTGGTTGAAAACCTTCATCGTAATTCTGCGGTGGAGGGGCGTTGGGGCATTAAATTATTATTACTCGGGGTCGCGTCCCTCTATATATATGATTTTCTGTTATTTGCCGATGTTTTGTTATTCAAGGCAATCGGGCAGACATTATACGAAGCGCGGGGAATGGTGAATTTTATCATTGTACCTGTCCTTGCCCTTTCCGTGTCAAGGAACCCGACCTGGAAGTTAAATGTCAAGGTTTCCAGGAAGGTTGCTTTTCACACGGTCACACTGATCGGGACGGGGGCGTACCTGATTGGTATGTCGACGGCGGGCTATTTCATTCAATATTATGCCGGCAAATGGGGTAATCTGCTTCTGGCCACATTTATCATAGCGGCACTTCTGGGGCTGGTGGTTTTCATCACTTCCGGAAAATCACGGGCGTTGATACAGGTGCTGCTGACAAAACATTTTTTTCAATATAGATATGATTACCGGGAAGAATGGTTGAAATTCATTCGCACTATTTCGGCAACAGGTGAACATTATGATCTGCGTGAACGGGTGATCAAAACCCTTGCGGATGTTATGGAAAGTTCCGGTGGGGCGCTTTGGCTGTGTGAACGGCCCGATGTATATCATCTTGTCTCAAAATGGAATTTCCGACATAATGCCGAAAATGAATTATCGTCCGGGGATCAATTTATCAGTTTTCTTGAACAACAGGAATGGGTTGTTGATCTGAATAATGATATAGAAGACGGTAAAATACAAAAACATGACCTCAAGGTACCGCAGTGGCTGTTGGATAACAGACAGTTCTGGCTTGTCCTGCCTTTAAATCATCTGGACAAACTTGTGGGCTTTGTGGTTCTGCTGCAACCGCGTGTGAAAAATAACCTGAATTGGGAAAGTACGGACCTCCTGAAAACGATTGGTCGTCAGCTTGCCAGTTATCTGGCGGAGCAAATATCTGAAATGGCACTTGCCGAAGCCCGTGAGTTTGAATCCTTTAACCGAAAATTTGCCTTTGTGGTTCATGATATAAAAAATTTGACAAGCCAGTTGTCTCTTATGATTAAAAATGCCGAGAAACACTCTGAAAATCCTGAATTTCAAAAGGACATGGTGTTAACGGTTCAGGATTCTGTTGCAAAAATGAATAATTTACTGTCCCGCATCACCGTTGTTCAGGAGCCCGCTCATGAAAAATCGGATAAAAGCCTGAATATCAGTAATATTATGGCAGATATTGTCAAAAAATATCAGGCCCAAGGGCTGAATATTACCCTCACGCAACCAGACGGGGCCATGGAAATTTTTGCTGATGAGGAAAGTATTGATACAATTTTCATGCATCTTATCGAAAATGCCCGTGATGCCTGTGATGAAAAGAATGCCAAAATAGAATTGGCTCTTTCACGTGAAAGTAATTTTGCCATTATTAAAGTGATTGATAATGGTCATGGTATGGAACAGGATTTTATTCAAAATGAATTATTCAGACCTTTCCGCTCAACAAAGAAGAATGGTTATGGCATCGGTGCCTATGAAAGCCGCGAGATGATAAAACGTCTTGGCGGGAAACTGGATGTGAAAAGTAAAAAAGACGGTGGCACAGTGATGAAAGTATATTTACGCCTGGCGGATGACGGCAATGTTGCCGCAGGATTTTAGGGGGTGGCTGATATGACGAAAAATAAAAGAAATCTGCTTGTCGTGGAGGATGATCCGGGTCTGCAAAGACAGTATAAGTGGAATTTCGAAGAATATAACACGGTCATTGTCGGCAACCGTCAGGAGGCCATTCAGGCACTTGGTGCTGAAAAGCCTGCTGTGGTTACCCTGGACCTTGGCCTGCCGCCCGATCCTGATGGTACGACAGAAGGCTTCGCCACATTAGAGGAAATATTGAGGGAAGCCCCGGAAACAAAGGTTATTGTCGCCAGCGGCCATGGCTCTCACGAAAGTGCCTTGAAGGCCATTGCCATGGGGGCCTATGATTTTTATCAGAAGCCCGTTGTTCCCGAACAGTTGGGTCTGATTGTGGACAGGGCGTTCAGGCTTTATGATCTGGAGGTTGAAAACCGGCGTCTATCCGAAACCAACCAGTCTTCCCGTTTTCAGGGATTGATCACGGGCAGCCCCAATATGTATAAAGTCTGCGATATGGTGGAACGGGTTGCCCCGGCCAATGTATCTGTTCTGTTGCTTGGGGCCAGCGGGACCGGCAAGGAACTTCTGGCGCGGGCCGTGCATAACCTGAGTGACAGGTCTGGCGGCAAATTTGTCGCTATTAACTGTGCGGCCATTCCGGAAAATCTTCTTGAAAGTGAATTATTCGGTTATGAAAAGGGGGCTTTTACCGGTGCGGTAAAACAGACCATTGGTAAAATCGAACTGGCAGAAGGCGGAACGCTGTTTCTTGATGAGATAGGTGATCTTCAGTTTTCGCTGCAGGTAAAGCTTTTGCGTTTTCTTCAGGAACGTGTCATTGAGCGTATCGGGGGACGCAAGGAAATCCCTGTTGATGTCAGGGTTGTATGTGCGACCCACCAAAACCTTGAAAGCGATATCGAAGAGGGCGGCTTCCGGGAAGATTTATTTTACCGGTTAAGTGAGATCACCATAAATATCCCGCCTCTTGTGGAACGGGATGGGGATGCCATTCTTTTGGCAAAGGCATTTCTGTCCAAGTTTAATACCGAACTGAACAAACAGATCAAGGGTTTTACCCATGACGCCCTGACGTCTGTTGCCTCATATAACTGGCCCGGTAATGTTCGGGAACTGGAAAACAGGATCAAAAGATCAGTGATCATGTGTAATGGCAAGAAAATTACTTCTGACGATCTGGAACTGAATATCAAGGAAGATGAAGTGGAAATACTTAATCTGAAGATTGTTCGGGAAAATTCTGATATAAAGGCAATAAACAAGGCCATGGCACAATCAAACGGCAATGTCACCCAGGCGGCAAAAATACTCGGGATCAGCCGCCCCACTTTCTATGGTCTGGTCAAGCAATATGACATTTCGATATAGCATAGCCCGTAATTCACAAATGATATGGAACATGATGTTAAAAATTAAATCAAGGGGAAGTAAAATGAAAAACCTACCAGTATTGGCTCAAAATTCAGGCCAGAATTTATTTATGGCGGTATGTATGGTTGCCCTCATGGCTGTTGCAACACCCGCCTATGCCGCTGTTGGCAATGAGAAGAGTGCCTCATACGTGCGGGACGCTGAAAAATATCTTAAAAAAGGTGATGTCAAGGCGGCGATTATTCAGTTGAAGAATGCCGTTGTGGCGGACCCGAAAAATCCTGAGAACAGAGCCACCCTCGCGGCTTTATATTTACAGGTGCAAAATCCGGAATCAGCCGAAAAAGAATATATGCGGGCATTGGAACTTGGTATTGAAAGATCAAAGGTTATTATCAACCTCAGCAAAACACGTCTGCTGTTGCGGAAATATCAACTGGTGCTTGACAGTCTTGATGAAAATGATGTGAGTGATGCCGAGAGGGGTGATGCCTACCTTATTATCGGCAATGCTCATCAGGGATTGAAAGATACGGAAAAAGCCCTCGAATATTTTGAAAAGGGCGAAGAGGCGGGTGGCCAGACCGATGGGCTCAGCGTTGCCATTGCACAGATTTATTATTTTCAGAAAGATATGAAACGGGCAGAAGAAAAAGCAGATGAGGCCCTCGTCATAAATCCGAAAAACGTCAAGGGACTTATCCTGAAAGGTGAACTGGTTAACCAGCAATCAGGCCCGGAAAAATCACTAACCTATTTTGAACAGGCTCTGGAATATGAACCAAAAAATATTTCAGCACTCTTCAAGGTTGCGGCCATATTGTTTGATTTGAACAGATCTGATGAGGCACTTGAAAAACTGGATATAATATACTCGGTCGCGCCAAAACTTCCTCTGGCCAATTATTTGTCTGCGGTAATTTATGCCCGTAAAAATGATCTTGATAAGGCCGAAGAATTTTTAAATGCTTCCGGACAGGCTCTGGATGATTTTCCCGGTGCCTTGATATTGCGCGGGGTGATCAACTATTCCCGACAGAATTATGCCCAGGCAATATATAACCTGAACAAGATGGTTAAACTGGTGCCTGATAACGTTGTCGCCCGTCGTTTGCTTGGTGCTTCCCTGTTGCGCCAGAATGATGCAGAGCAGGCAATCAAGGTTCTGATGCCCGTTGTGGAATCCGGCAAGGCCGGATCGGTTATTTATGCCCTGCTCGGAAGTGCCAATATGAAACTTGGTAAATTTGAAGAAGGGACGACATATTTTGAACGTGCGGTGGAAGACAAGCCCGGTGAAAGCAAATTAAAAACACAATTGGCACTGAGCAAACTTGCCTCAGGTGATTCAAAGGCGGCCCTGACCAATCTGGAGGAAATACTGGCAGAGGATCCGAATTCCAAACAGGCAGCGGTATTTATGAGCCTTATCTCGTTGCGGGAAAAGAATTTTGACAAGGCCATTGAAAGTGCCGACAAACTGATAGCGCAGGATACGGAAAATCCGGTTGGATATAACCTGAAGGGGTCGGCCTATGTGGGGCAGAAAAATACACAGCAGGCCCGTGTACAATTCGAGAAGGCCATTGCGGTTGAGCCAAGCTATTATTCGGCATCAATGAATCTGGCACAACTGGAATTAAAAGAGGGTAATGAAGAAAAAGCCCTGAAAATTTATCGGGATATCCTGAAGGAGGATAAAGATTATTCTGCGGCACTTCTGGCCATGGCCCGCCATATGAAAGGTAAAAAGAATTTTGCCGATGCGGAAAAATATTATCAACGGACCATTGATTCGGCACCGAAAAATATCCGGGCCGTTATTGAGTTCACTGAATTTTTCGTCATGCAGAAAAAGATTGACCGGGCAAAAGCAATTGCCCAGCAGATAATAGTGGATTTTCCGGATCAGGCTGCGGGTTATGAGGCCAATGGCAATATTGACCTTATAAGAAGAGATGCGGCTTCCGCAGTCAATAACTTCGGACGTATGGCAGCTATTCTTGGTAATAATGCCGGCGCCTACCAGTTGTTGGGGCGGGCCCAGATGAGGAATAATGATGCATCGAATGCCAGAAAGACTTTCCTGAAGGCATTACCCATGGCCAAAAACAAAATGTTGCTGTTGATTGATCTGGCCATGCTTGAGATCAACCAGAAAAATTATGGCAAGGCGCAGGAATATATTGATCAGCTCAAGAATAATAACGAAAAGAATTTCACCCCATATGTTCTGGAGGGTAATTTACTGGCCGTTCAGGGCAAAAAAGCGGCCTCTCTGGCCAGTTATCAGAAGGCCTCGGAAATGGGAGCTTCGGGCAGCAGATTCACGGTTGAAATAGCCCGGTCATACATAAGTAATAATCAGGCTGGCAAGGCTCAGGAGGTCATGCATAACTGGCTTGCAACGAATAACAATGATCTTGCCGTACGTCATATTCTGGCGAGCTATTATCTTCAGGAGAAATCATATCAAAAATCCATCGGGCAATATGAAACCATTCTTGGGCTGGATGAAAAAAATGCAGTTGCCCTGAATAATGTGGCGTGGCTCTATAGTCAGGTTGGTCAGGACAAAAGAGCCCTCAGCACGGCGGAAAAGGCCTATAACCTGTTCCCGGATGAGGCCCCTTTCATTGATACATATGCCTGGATACTGGTGCAACGCGGAGAGAATGCCAAGGGGCTGGAATTGTTGCAGAAAGCCATTTCAAAGGCTCCGGATATGGTCGAAATCAGGTATCATTTCGCTGTTGCCCTGAAAAATGCCGGAAGACGCGCTGTGGCTAAGAAGGAACTGGAGACGGTAATCGCCAGCGGTAAAGAATTCCCCGGTATTGAGAATGCCCGCAAACTATTGAATGAATTGTCCCGATAGAGAAAATGAATCCTGCTCTTTCAGTAGGGCAGGATCAGAATAATATGTGAGTATATAGTTTGGAAATTCTTTTTCTCAGTCATCGTTTCCCTTACCCGCCAACACGGGGGGACAAGATCAGATCATTTAACATGGTTCGGCATCTTCATGAAACAGGACATAAAGTGACCGTTGCCTCTCTTGCCAGATCGCAGGAGGAGGCAGAGGCCTGTCACGGAATCGCGGATTATTGCGATGATTATGTGTTGTGTGAGGTGAATAATATTTTTCAGGCGGCCCGTATGGGAATGCGCCTTCTGACCACCGAGCCGTCTTCCATGGGTTTCTTTTATTCTTCCCGATTACAAAAAGAGGTTAACCGTCTGTTGTCGGAAAAGAATTTTGACCTGATTGTGGTGTTCAGTTCAACCGCCGCCCAATATGTGTCCCATGTGACCAATATTCCGAAATTACTGGATTTCTGCGATATGGACAGCCAGAAATGGCTGGCTTTTTCCGCCTTTAAAAAATGGCCGGTAAGTCTGGGGTATCACATAGAAGGCACAAAGCTTGAACGGGAAGAGAAAAGACTGTGCCATGAGTTTGATCTTTGTACCTGCGCCACGGATTTCGAGGTTGACACCCTGGACGGATATAATACGGGTGTTGCGAGCGGTTTTTTCCCCAACGGTGTTGATTTTGATTTCTTTACACCGGGAAAGACGGATTATGACCGCAGAGGCATCAGTTTTGTTGGTCGGATGGATTATTATCCCAATGAGGAATGTGTATTGTCCTTTTGTGAAAATGTTCTGCCTCCGCTCAGGCAAAAATATCCTGATGTTACCTTTACCGTTATCGGTGCGGAACCCCCGGCGAATATTATGGCACTCAATGCTCTGCCGCATGTTACGGTTACCGGTACTGTGGATGATATCAGGACCTATGTCAGGAAATCGGCCGTTATGGTAACGCCGCTTGAAATTGCCCGGGGAACCCAGAACAAGATACTTGAAGGCATGGCCATGGGGGTTCCGGTGATCAGCAGTCGTACCGCCGCCCGTGGTGTGGATGCGGTTGTGGGGCAACATATCCTCGCCGCAACAACGGCGGATGAATATGTGGCCCATATTTCAGAAATATTTGACAGTGAGGCCCTGCGGGACAAGCTGGCAAAAGCCGGGCAAGAGCGGGTGAAAAGCCATCATAACTGGCCCCGCGCCATGGCATTATTCACCGATGCCATTGATCAATGTATTGAAATTGCCCATAAGAAAAAAAGAGCCTGACAAATGCGTATATTGCATATATTCGATCATTCCATCCCCCTGCACAGCGGTTATACCTTTCGCAGCTATCAGATCATTCAGGAGCAGCGCGCCCTTGGCTATGAAACGCTTCATGTGACCGGCATCAAACATCTGAATCCGGCAGGTCCGGTGGAAACGGTTGAGGGGCTGGAATTCTTCCGAACCACGGAATACAGCAAAATACTCAGTAAAATCCCGGTCATAAACCAGTATGAGGTGGTTCGAAGCCTGAAAAAACGTCTGCGTCAGATATTGCGAACTGAAAAAGTGGATGTCATTCAGGCTCATTCCCCCATGTTAAACGGCATGGCGGCCGTTGCAATTGGCAAGGAATTTAACATCCCTGTCCTGTATGAAATCAGGGCCTTCTGGGAAGATGCCGCCGTCAGCCACGGAACCTGCAAGGAAGGCGATTTGCGCTACCGCCTGTCAAAGGATATGGAAACAAAGGTCGTGCGGCAGGCTGATGCTGTTACGGTAATTTGTGACGGGTTGAAACAGGATTTGATCAGCCGGGGCATTGCGGCAGAAAAAATCACGCTGATCCCGAACGCGGTTGATATCAGCAAATTTTCCGGCCCCGCCAGGCCCGACGGGGAACTTAAAACAAAACTTGGTCTGGACGGCAAGATCACCCTGGGCTTTATCGGGTCATTTTATGATTATGAGGGGCTGGAAGTCCTGCTGGAAAGCCTGCCGGTTATTTTGCGCGAAATCCCTGATGTCAGGCTGCTTCTTGTCGGCGGCGGGCCGGAGGATGAGAATTTAAAAGAGCTGACAAAATTATTCGGTATAGAAAATCAGGTGATGTTTACCGGGCGGATACCTCATGACAGGGTGCAGGAATATTATAATCAGGTGGATATTTTTGTTTATCCCCGGAAAAAGATGCGCCTGACCGACCTTGTCACCCCCTTGAAACCGCTGGAGGCCATGGCCCAGCACAAGCTGGTGGCAGCGTCCAATATTGGTGGCCATAATGAATTGATTGTGGACGGTAAAACCGGCGTTTTATTCAAGCCCGATAATTCCCTCGCCCTGGCCCGGACCATCATTGACCTGCTGGGCAAGCGCGATCAATGGCCGGATATTATCGCAGGCGGACGAAAATATGTGGAAGAGGTCCGCAACTGGAAGAACAGCATTGCCAATTACAAGGATGTCTTTAAAAGAATTGTAAAGTAAAGTTCAGCGATCAATACCCCAGATAGCGGCATATTTATCATACATAAATTGCTGATCAAAATTTTCCTTCACGTGTTTTTTATTTATATCTGTCAGGGTCTCCCTTAAAGCCTTGTCTTTTGACAATTCTATCATGGCCATGGTAAAGGCGTGATCATCACCAGATGGGGTGATAAAGGGTTTATTCCGTTCAGCCATCATGAATTTCACATCCCCCACATCCAGTCCGACGACAGGCAGCCCGGCGGCCATGGCCTGATTCAGGGAATTCGGCATTTGTTCTGTATCTGATGAAATGGCATATATGTCCAGCAATCCGAGCGCACGGGCCGGGTCATCAATATGACCGGCAAGATAAATATTATCTTTCAAGTCATATTCAGCGACCATTGCTTCAAGTTTCGGGCGTTCCCGGCCTTCGCCCATGATGATCAATTTGCATTTCTGTTCGGGCCGTTCTGTCTGGAAATGCCGGACAATATCCCGAAAGGCGGTAATCAGGCGGGGCAGGTTCTTTTCCGGCCGCAGCGGCGTCATGGTGCCGATGACCAGGTCATTTTTGTCTTTGATGAAGCCCGGAATAATATCCTTTTGCGGCGCGGAGGCATATTTCGCGCAGTCCACACCATTGGGGATATAACGGATTTTACGGTCCGGTATTTTCCAGCTGGACCGGCATATTTTCACCAGTGTCCGCGACGGAACGACAATGGCCTCAATATTTCTTAAGGCAAGGCGCCGGAACCAGTCGCGTTTTGCCATGGTGCCATGGCTTTCTTCCGGTCCAAAGCCGCTTTCAAGATGAATATGCCGGTATAGCCGGGTGAAGCTCGCAGCCAGCGCCCATTCCGTGGAACCCCAGTTATAGGTCAGCAGCAGGTCGGGTTTTATGCCCTGTAATATCTTGTGATAATTCCACAGGCGTTTCACCATATTACCCTGATCCGCATTACCGATATTGATGATTTCACAATTCACATTGTCGCTTAAACGTCCAGCGCAACTATAATTTCCATCGGTGGAAAACAGGGAATGCCGGGCTTTGGTGCCAAAATGATTCATCAGATAGCAAATTCGGATTGGAACACCGCCATGGGCAAAGGACGGAATAACATGAAAAATATGGGGAATATGCTCTTTCTGTATGTTATTATCGGATTTTGTCATTTTTTCTTTTAATTTCTTATCTCAGAAGGTGGCATATTATATATATTTTGCTAAAATAGTGGAAATTTACTGATTTTTCAAAGAATTGTGACATTAAGTTATTTCTATTGAAAAAAGATAAAAATACAGAGGGTTTGGCGCGTGTCGAGAAATGTATCATTTTTTATTCTGGGGTTGATTGCGGCTGCATTGACCTATGTTTTTAATCCGGCACTGCCCGGGCTGGTGGAATTCCTTGTATCGGACAGGCTTCCGGGTGATTTTATCCGTCTGTTAAGGAATAGCGACCTTATCGCCTTTGCCGGTTATATCAGCCTGTTCGGGCTTTTATTCTTTCTGTTATATTTTATCTTTCCGGTTTCCTATACCTGGTATCAGATTAATTCCGCAATTAATATAATTGATGGCTTGCCACCAGTCCATAACCCGGTCAGACGCACGAACAAAAAAACTTTCCTGTCTGCCCTGAAATCAATGGGGTTCATTGATCGTCTTGCCACATCTTACGGACCGTATCTTATTCAGGGGCCAGAGGAGGAGGTCGCGAAACAAAAGCTGAAAAATACCCGCATTGTTCAGAAAATGAACGCCAAGAACCAGAAAGTTTTAATCGCACCGGTGCGGGCGACGGCACCGGCGGAACTGATCTTTAACAGCGGCAGTCTTGTGAATGATAATCTTCTGCTGGGTTTTTTTACTGTCTTTTCCCGTATTCTGGTTGGGGTGGGCGTGATTATTTTCGGGATATCTGTTGTATCTTTTTCCCTCACTCAGGGGGCGTCCGGGGTCTTGTTGCTTTCGGCTTTGCAGCCGGGGGTCGTGGCCCTGCTGTTCTGTTTGATTGTGGCAGTTATCATTTCGGGCCTGACCCATTTGCTTCACATGATATTATCGCAGAATTCCCGCAGTTTGGCCCGGATGATAAATGCCTTGTTCTATCAGGGTGACTGGCCGGAAGGCATGGCTGAAAATACCCAGGAAAACCAGGAAAAATCCATATTGGACCAATTGGAAGCCAGTCTGAAAAGCAGCATGGACAAACCAATGAAAGAAATTTCCAAGGCGGTCAAGGCCCTGTCCGTTGATCAGGAAAAGAAACTGGATAGTCTGCTGTCGAAAACACTGATGGTTTTTTCGAATAATCTGGAAAAAAATATCAAAACGGACGCCACAGCCCTCAATAAGGCCCTGAAAGATGCCGGCCATGCGGCAGATGTCATGAAAAAACAGTTTGGCGAGGCCAATGTGCAATTTTCCAAGCAGATGGAGAAACAGACGACAGCTATCGCAAAACATCTTGCCGATATGCAAAAAATACTGATCAACAGCGAGAAGGTCACCCTGAAGGGGACCGAAAAGATAATCTCCACGATCAGTTCGGAAATAGATGGCACCTATACCCGTCTGGGTGATTTTATGGAAAACAGCCTTAAGAAACTTGAAGAAAAACAGACGACGATTGAGACGGCCGTCAATGACAAGGACAGTATTTTACAGGATTTGCATAACACGGCAAAAGACCTGGGAACAATTTCAAATGCTTCGGGAAAATTACTGGAAAAATTCAAATTGCTGGCCAGTGAAATGGATGTTGTGCTGAACAATATTCAGAAGGGCGGCTTTGTAAAAAACAATGGCCGTTCCGAACAGCGTGACAAGCTGAAATCAGCCATGCTGGACTTGAAAAAAAGTAATAATGCCCGCACCGGCGAGCTTCCGGATATGTGATGGCATGCCCTATAGAAATTTGGCCAGTACATTCCGGTAATTCCGGCTGACCTGAAGATCAGCCCCGCTCTCCAGTGTGATCTGATATTTTCCGCCACTGGTTGGCTGCAGTTCCTTCACCTTGGAAATATTGACGATCGTTGAGCGATGTACCCGTTGAAATAATTCCGGATTCAGCCTTTTTTCCATATTCTTCATGGTTTCCCTCAGGATATGGGTCTTGCCCTCTGCATGAAGGCACATATAGTCACCGGCGGCATCAATCCATTCGATGGTCTCTATATCCACGCGACTGATCTGCCCCCGGTCTTTTATATGGAGATGGGTTTCATAATTATTTTCAAGAGGCAGATTGCCGGAATTCATTATTTCCGATAATTCAAGGGTCGGTGGATTATCCATGGACCGGATCAGGTTGATCAGCTTTGCGTTTTGCTCAATGGTGATCCGTTCCTGAATCTGTTGCCGGATTTTTGTGATGGCCTCGGACAGGCGGTCCTGCTCGATGGGTTTGAGCAGGTAATCCTGTGCGTGGGATTCAAAGGCCTTGATGGCATATTGATCAAAGGCGGTGGCGAAAACAATCAGTGGCATTTCTTCTTTTGCCAATGCCTTGACAACCGCAAAACCGTCAAACCCCGGCATTTGAATGTCCAGAAAAACGAGGGCAGGGCGTTCAGCACGAATTTTCTTGATGGCCTCCCTGCCATTGGCACAGGTGCCGATAATATCAATATCGTCATATTCCGCGAGCCGCAGTTCCAATCCGCGCAGGGCCAGTGGTTCGTCATCAACCAGCAGGGTTTTTATTTTTTGATTTGTCATTGGGCAACCTCGGAATATGGCTGTTGGACCGAGCTGTCATTACCGGAGCTGGTTTCTCCCGAATTATATTCGCACGGCAGGGAGATATTGATAGTAACGCCTTTGCCTTCAATACTGGTGATATTGAAATGGCTGTTTTCCGGGTATAGTTTTTTCAATCGTTCCCTGGTATTTGCAATACCGACACCGCTGGAATTCTGATCAATCCTGCCAGACTTATTTTCACTTATCCCCGGCCCGTTATCGGACAGGATGATTTCAAGTTTGTTATTTTTAATGAAGGCCTTGATCGTGATTGTGCCGCCGTCAAGTTGCGGATTGATGGCATATTTTACGGCATTTTCCACAAGTGGCTGTAACAGCAGGTTTGGGATCAGGGCTGTCTTTACCTCTTCGGGGACATCTATGACAATTCTCAGCCGGTCCTGAAAACGGATTTTCTCAATTTCGAGGTAAAGTGACAGGGCGTAGAGTTCTTCTTCCAATGTGGTTTTCTGCGAGGGCTGGCTGACCAGGCTAAAGCGCAGAAAAGCACTGAGTTTGGTCAGCATATCATTGGCATCTCTGGTCTGTTTGTCCAGCACCAGAGTGGAAATGGCATTCAGAGTATTAAACAGAAAATGCGGGTTCAACTGATAGCGCAACATCTTGAGCTGGGCCTGATGGGCCTGGGCAGAAGCGGCCAGATACATTTCTTTTTGTTGCTGCAGCTGGAAATAGTTATTGATGACAAAATACAGCCCGGTCCAGGCCATCAGAACAAAGGTGTCATAAAGTGTCCGGTATAAAAAACCCAGACCCTGCATATTCCAGTCGGGGTCATAGAGCTGGTTCATGGACCAAACCTCTATGAAAGAAAACAGCATTGAACTTATCACAATACAAATGGTAACAGATCCCAGAAGCACCAGAGGCGGCGGATCGGAACGCCTTAGAAACTGATAGATATGGCGCAGGGCGATGGTGATCCAGAAACCGCCGATGACCCCCATCATAACGGCATAGATAAATTCCGGTTTTTCCCCCAGGGCATAGGCGTTAAGGGTTCGTGCCGCACAATAGGCAATCCAGCCAAGAATTTGCAGGGTCCAGAATAATTTTTCTTTATGTTCAATCAGATTTTTAAGTTTTTTATCCAATATACACCTGAGTTTTAGGAATTTTTTTTGACTTTCTGTTCTGGCTTACAGATTGCCTGCCTGTCAATATAGCTTTGTCGGACATGGATAATCAAGCCAACAATGACAGCAGGCAGGACATCCATGACAAAATGTGTGGCTTTGCCGGATGCCCGTGCCGATGCCGTCCCTACGGAGGATCAGGTGATGTTCAATAAAAAACATTGCTGTTGCCAAATCACGATATAAATACGGGCCGCACTAATGGCGGATTAAATAATACCAACGACCCTAACAGGCGATATCCAAAAAAATAAGCCGTTTGCGATGAAACGGCTTATGAATAGGATAAAGTGTTTTTGGAGATCGTAAAATCAGTCTTCCTTGATAATATGGACATCCCGTTGCGGATAGGGGAAACTGATACCCTTTTCATCAAATTTATGTTTGATATTCTTGGTCAGGGCGGCTTTCAATGGCCAGTAATTTCCGCTTTCCGTCCAGACCCGCACCACTATATTGACGGAATTATCGGCCAGTTCACCGACAAAAATAGCCGCTTCGGGTGTTTTCATGGCCCGCTCGTCCCCGTCAATCACCCCGCCAATTTCTGCAATGGCATTATCAATATCGTCATCATAGCCAATCCCGATCACCAGATCGACACGGCGGGTGGCATGGGTCGAGTAATTCTGAATGGACGCCCCCCATATCTGGCTGTTGGGGACGATGATCTGCACATTGTCACCGGTGGCCATTTCCGTAACAAACAGGCCCAGGTTCTTAACCGACCCGGCGTGACCGGCGGCATTGATGAAATCGCCGATTTTGAAGGGCCGGAAAATCAGCAGCATCACCCCTGCGGCCACATTGCTGAGCGTACCCTGCAGGGCCAGACCAATGGCCAGCGAGGCGGCACCAAGGATCGTAATCAGGCTTGCTGTCTGAACCCCGAATTTGCCCAGAACGGCAATGATGGTGAATATGATAATGATATAACGGACCGCACTTGACAGGAAAGAGGTCAGCGTGACATCAATCTTCGCGCTTTTGCCGAGCATTCTTGTCACAAAACGTTTTGACCATCCGGCGATCATCCAGCCAATGACAAGGATGAGAATGGCCCCCAGCAGATCCATCCCGTAGGTGGTGGCATAACCGATGGCCATATCGGTATATTCCTGTGTTTTATCTTCCATGGAAAACCCCTTGAATTTATATATTAAGTTGTCTGTTTCGAATAATAACATGGAAAATAGCAGGATATTAGTCCAAAACCAATAGTATATTTATATTGAATAGTTTTACATATTAAAGAAAGGCTGTATAATTTACCATGGATTTGGCTTTCTTCTCAGACTGCGAACACATTTATGTGAAGCAGTGTGACTTTGAAACAACTATTAAAGATGATAAATAATTTTATTACCCAATATCAAAATTGAATATAGAGAGAATGAAATATGACAACTCCAATCAAGACTATCGGACTGGCTATGGCTGTTTCTGCGGCGGGCTTTTTTGCAACGGCTGCTGTGGCAACCGCCGGCGAAGGCCATCATGGCGAGGAAGCCAAGGTTCATTGCTATGGTGTGACGGCCTGCAAGGGTCAGAATGACTGCAAAACCGAACATAACGCCTGTAAAGGTCAGGGGTCCTGCAAAGGTCAGGGCTTTTTGAAGATGACCGCTGAAAAATGTGCCGAGGCAGGCGGAAAAGTCAAAAAATAAGCTTTCAGTTTATCCTGAAACGGCGGTATCCTTCTATTTTTAAGGATACCGCCGTTTTTTAATGAAAGTAACACTATGACTGATTTTCATCGCCCCTATCTTGGATATGGTCTTGGGCTGCGCAAAGATCACTTTGAAAGCATCCTGTCCGGTCATCCGAACGTGGACTGGTTCGAGATTATCTCGGAAAATTATATGGTGGCCGGGGGCAAGCCGTTGTATTATCTGGATAAAATTTGTGAAAGATACCCCATCGTCATGCACGGCGTATCGCTTTCCATCGGCTCAACAGACCCGATGAATTTTGATTATCTCAGGGATTTGAAAAAACTGTCGGACCGGACCCGGCCGGCGTGGATATCCGACCATATATGCTGGACCGGGACGGGCGGTCATAACCTTCATGACCTGATGCCACTGCCCTATAACAGGGAAACCGCCCGACATGTGATCGAGCGGGTGAAAATCACGCAGGATTATCTGGGCCAACAGATATTGCTTGAAAATGCGTCAAGCTATCTGGGGTTCAGGAATTCTGACATGACCGAATGGGATTTCATCAACGAAGTGGTGAAAGAGGCCGACTGCCTGTTGCTGCTGGATATAAACAATGTTTATGTCAGCGGTTTTAACCACGGTTTTGACCCCATGGAATATCTGCGCAATATTCCGCCGGAAAGGGTCTGGCAGTTTCATCTGGCGGGGCATGAGGATAACGGCGATGTCCTGATCGATACCCATGACCACCCGGTACGTTCCGAAGTATGGGATTTATATGCCGGGGCGGTAAAAATATTCGGGGCGGTATCCACCATGATCGAACGGGATGACAATATCCCGGAATTATCCGTACTGGTTGATGAACTGACTATGGCCCGGCAGATCGGCGATGATATATTGCAATCATCAGGAAATTCATCAGGGGAAAATCCGGATGCCTGATCTGAAAGCAATGCAGGCCCTTTTTCAGGGCGCGGTGATGGGGCAGGATAATGATTTCCTGCTGGAAATAGAAGACGGCGGCAGGATCAGCCCCGAACGGCGGCTTCATATCTATCAGCATGCCTATAAGGCCCGCCTGCGAGAGGTTCTGGCAGAGGACTTCCCGGTTTTGCACAGTATGCTGGGTGATGAGACATTCCATGAACTGTGCAACCGTTATATTGACGCCCATCCGTCGTCTCATCCGTCATTGCGCTATTTTGGTCAGTTTATGGAGGATTTTGTCCGCCGTGAGCTGCCCTATAAAAATCAGGAAATAATTGGCGAAATGGCGCATTTTGAATGGGCATTTCATGATGTATTTGATGCCAGTGACCAGCCATATGTCACCATTGACGAGGTGGCGGCATTATCGCCGTCTGTCTGGCCGACCCTGCGATTTGACTTTCATCCCACGTTACATATGGCGGCTTACGAATGGAATGTGGCGGCGGTCTGGTCATCGGTCCAGGACGAAGAAGGTCAGCCGACCCTGCCCAAAGAGATGCCTGAAACCACATATGTCATTCAATGGCGCCGGGATTTGCGCAGCTATTTCCGTACACTCGACCGTGATGAGGGGACGGCCCTGTCGCTGGCGATGGACGGACAGGCCTTCCCCGGGGT
>UOEJ01000275.1_pt1 | contig 22806 bp, 23 predicted proteins | sample 1989191 | NCBI WGS metagenome assembly UOEJ01 (sample SAMEA4712195, study PRJEB27164) | hydrothermal vent metagenome | biome: marine basaltic hydrothermal vent biome; feature: marine hydrothermal vent; material: mineral | place: Pacific Ocean | collected 2011-06-14/2011-07-23 | depth 1719 m | reverse complement strand
GTGGTTGGCTTTGTGGTCTGGGCCCATCATATGTATACCGTGGGCATGGATGTGGATACCAAGGCTTACTTCACGGCCGCAACCATGGTGATTGCGGTGCCGACCGGTATCAAGATTTTCTCCTGGCTGGCGACCATGTGGGGTGGCTCGATCAGGTTCGAGACACCTATGCTGTTTGCCCTCGGGATGATTTTCCTCTTTACCATTGGTGGTGTTACAGGGGTTGTGCTGGCCAATGCGAGCGTTGATACGGCCATGCATGATACCTATTATGTGGTGGCTCATTTTCATTATACCATGTCAATGGGGGCCCTGTTTTCCATATTTGCCGGCTGGTATTACTGGATTGGAAAGATGAGCGGCAAGCCCTATCCGCAATTTGTCAGCAAACTGCATTTCTGGCTGACTTTTATTGGCGTGAATGTGATTTTCTTCCCGCAGCATTTCCTGGGGCTGGCCGGAATGCCGCGCCGTATTCCCGATTATCCTGATGCCTATCACCTGTGGAACTATGTTTCCACGGTGGGTTACATGATCACGGGGGTTGGTACCCTGGTATTCCTGCTTGGTGTTTATATGACATTGCGTTCGAAAGAGCGTGTCGCAGATAACCAGTGGGGCGAAGGTGCCACGACGCTGGAATGGACCCTGTCCTCACCGCCGCCGTTTCATCAGTTCAACGAACTGCCCCGGATTAAATAAATTATACGGGCCGGGTTAAAAGTGATCCGGTCCTCAACTGACTTGTTCATGGTGTTAATATTAAGGTTATAGATGCAGACAGTCGCCCCCATATCAGATCAGACAGTTCAGGAAGATTATCTTCCGGGCGCCGGTGATTTCTTTGCGCTTTTGAAACCGCGTGTGATGTCGCTGGTCATTTTCACCGCCATTGTCGGTATGGTGATGGCACCGGGGGATATTCATCCGGTGATCGCCTTTACCGCCATTTTGTGCATTGCGGTCGGGGCCGGGGCTGCCGGTTGTCTGAATATGTGGTATGAGGCCGACCTTGACGCCCGCATGATGCGCACCAAAGGCCGCCCGATCCCGTCCGGTCGTATTGATCGTCAGACGGCGCTCCATTTCGGGGTTGCTTTATCTGTGGCCTCTGTTTTGATGATGGGGCTGTCGGTCAATTATGTGGCGGCCGGACTGTTATTGATGACAATCCTGTTTTATGTGGTGATCTATACCGTCTGGCTGAAACGCCGCACATCGCTGAATATTGTCATTGGCGGCGCGGCGGGGGCCTTTCCGCCCATGATCGCCTGGGCGGCGGTGACCGGTGATGTCAGTTTGGAAGCCATTGTCATGTTCGGGATAATTTTTATGTGGACACCGCCCCATTTCTGGTCGTTGTCGCTTTTCGCCTGCAAGGATTACAAGGCGGCGGGTATTCCCATGCTGCCCGTGGTATCCGGCGCGGCGGAAACCAGAAAACAGATTTTGATCTATACCCTGCTGATGGTGCCGTTATCGGTGCTGCCATGGTTTATGGGGTTTGCCGGGCCGGTTTATGGCGTGACGGCGGTGATCCTTGGCATAATATTTACCTGTTTCTCCCTTGGTCTTGTTATCAGGAAAGATATTCAGACGGCGAAGAGGACTTTTTTCTTTTCGATTTTTTATCTGTTTATCCTGTTTGCTGTCATGGGGGGAGAAGTTATAACCGGAAGGATGCTCTGATGCCCTTACATGAAGAACATAAAAAACGCGCCGGGCGGAATTATGCCCTCGGGGCTGCTCTGCTGGCTTTTGTCCTGCTGTTTTTCTTTATAACCCTTGCAAAACTGAATGTGATTTAAGCTGTTATGACCGCATATGCCGCCCATCATAAAGCAAGCAACACCAAAACCCTGCTGATTTTGCTGGGCGTCCTTGCGCTGATGGTCATGCTGGTGGTGGCCTCGGTACCGCTTTATAAATTATTCTGTCAGGTAACCGGGTACGGCGGGACGACACAAAAGGCAGAAGCATCCACAGGAACTGTTCTGGCGCGGGATATGACTGTCCGGTTCAATTCGGACGTAAATAATAAATTGCCGTGGCATTTCAAACCGGTTCAACGCTCCGTCACGGTAAAGGTGGGGGAAGAGGCACTTGTTTTTTACCAGGCCGTCAATACCGGCACTGAAACCATTACCGGCACGGCAACCTTTAACGTGACGCCCTTCAAGGCGGCCATGTATTTTAACAAGATTGAATGTTTCTGTTTTACAGAACAGACTTTGGCACCGGGAGAGGAAATTGACATGCCGGTCACTTTCTTCATTGATCCTGATATTGCCAATGACAAGCGTCTGGAAGAGGTGAAGGAAATTACCCTTTCCTATACTTTCTTCAGGGCAGTAGAGGATGAATAGGGGGGCCGGTGTTTAACAGCGGACTCAAGTGATTTTTATAACAAGGTATAAGGGATCAAAATGTCAGATTCACATGCACAAAAACATGATTACCATCTCGTAGACCCAAGCCCGTGGCCCATAGTCTGTTCCGTTGGTGCATTCCTTATGGCGGTCGGTGCCATGATGTATATGCATGAAATGCCCCTGCTGTCCAGCATGCCGGGCTCTTATAGTGTGTTGTTCTATGTGGGTACTCTCATCGTTCTGTATGGGGCCTATAGCTGGTGGTCCGATGTGGTCAGGGAAGGCGAATATGAAGGCCATCATACCCCCATCGTACAGCTTGGTCTGCGTTACGGTATGTTTCTGTTCATCATTTCAGAGGTTATGTTCTTTGTGGCCTGGTTCTGGGCCTATTTCAATGCCAGCATTTTCCCGACCGAGGCCATTGGTGCCATCTGGCCGCCCGAAGATATCCAGACCCTTGACCCGTGGCATTTGCCGCTGGTTAATACCCTGATCCTGCTCACATCCGGAACCACCGTCACCTGGGCCCATCATGCCCTGCAGGAAGGGGACCGCAAGACATTTATCAATATGCTGATTTTCACCATTCTGCTGGGGGCATCCTTCACCGGTATTCAGATTTATGAATATTCCGTGGCCACCTTCAGCTTTGACCAGAATATCTATAGTTCCACATTCTATATGGCGACCGGTTTCCACGGTGCCCATGTTCTGATCGGAACCATATTCCTGCTGGTGTGCCTGTTCCGGGGATTGAAAGGTCACTTCAAGCCCAAACATCATTTTGGCTTCGAAGCCGCCGCCTGGTATTGGCATTTTGTCGATGTCGTATGGCTGGTGCTGTTCGTCAGCATTTATGTGGGCGGTGCCGGGCCACATTAAACGGGCATTAGAGTCTTTCTGTTTCTATATGACTGACAATACTGAAAAAAACCACAGTCTCGCCCTTTCGGGCGGGACTGTTGTGTAAATGCCCCTGATCAGGATACCGGTTATTATTGGCGGTGCATTATTGTTGCTGCGCCCGGCCAAAGCCCTTATGGTCGCCCTGCAGTACAACTTTAAGGCACAGGAAGGTAAATTCGATCAATAGATATTATTTCAGGCCGCGTTTCTGGCCCACTGTCATGACCATAATTATGGTGATCATATTGTGTTTTCTGGGCAATTGGCAGGTGGAAAGACTGAACTGGAAACTTGACCTTACCCAGAAACTGGAAACGCGTTATGACCTGCCGCCGGTTCCGATCCCGGCGACGGTCAAGGATACTGACGCATGGCTTTACCGCCATGTGAGCGTATCGGGCCGATTTCTTCATATGCGGGAAATGCCGCTATACAGCATCGGGCCAACGGGTCGGCCCGGTTATGACCTGTTCACCCCGTTACTTATCAGCGGTGATAATGGTGCGGGAAAATATGTCATTGTCAACCGGGGCTGGGTGCCGGAAAATCTGAAAGAACAGGTTTCGCGCCCTGAAACCATAAAATCCGGGCAGGTTCATGTTACCGGTGTGTTGCGCAAAAGCTGGGCAAGGGAACGTTTCGCGCCGGAAAATGATCCGGTGCATAATTTGTGGTTTTTTGGTGATATAAAGGCCATGAGCGAGGCCCAGCATATGACCGATGTCTTCCCCATGTTTCTTTATGCGGACAAGTCCCTGACGGATGGTGAATATCCCATTGGCGGGCGGACAAGGCTGAAGCTGATCAACAATCACCTTGATTATGCCATGACATGGTATGGGCTGGCGATTGTCCTGGTGATTATTTATCTTATTTTCAGTCTGCAGAAGGTCAGGCGGTCAGAAGAGCATTTCTGACTTGCATCAAAGGGCCAAACTGGTAGGCTTTGCAGCCGAATCCTGATTGATTCGCCGTGAATTTTAAAGGTATTAATGTGAAATATGTCAGTACAAGAGGCCAGGCGCCGGAACTTGGATTCGAAGATGTCCTGTTGACCGGCCTTGCCCGTGACGGCGGGCTGTATGTGCCGGCGGAAATTCCGCGCCTTAGTGACGATGAAATAAAATCCTTTCGCGGCATGCCCTACAGTCAGGTGGCCTTCAGGGTGATGAAGCCCTTTGTCTGCCCTGAAATTTCCGAGGATGATTTCGCAGTCATCATCGACAGGGCATATGGCACATTCCGTCATAAGGCCATCACGCCCCTGAGACAGATTGACGGCAATGACTGGATTCTGGAATTATTTCACGGCCCCACACTGGCTTTCAAGGATGTGGCCCTGCAGCTTCTCGGTCATTTATTTGATCATATCCTGACCCGGCAGGGTCGCAGGGTAACCATTGTCGGGGCCACATCCGGTGATACCGGTTCTGCCGCCATCGAGGCGGTGCGTGGCCGGGCCTGTGCCGAAATTTTCATGCTGCATCCCCGTGGCCGGGTGTCGGATGTTCAGCGCAGACAGATGACCACCGTGCTTGATGCCAATGTGCATAATCTGGCCGTTGATGGTAATTTTGATGATTGTCAGGCCATGGTCAAGGCGCTGTTCAATGATCTTTCCTTTCGGGACGAGATCACGCTTTCGGCGGTAAACAGCATCAATTGGGCCCGCGTCATGGCCCAGATTGTTTATTATTTCACCTCTGCCGTGGCCCTTGGGGCGCCGGACCGGGAAATATCCTATACGGTGCCGACCGGCAATTTCGGTGATATCTATGCGGGCTATATGGCACAGAAAATGGGACTGCCCATCAGGCAACTGATCGTCGCCACCAACAGCAATGATATCCTCGCCCGTGCGCTGACCACCGGCGATTACCGCGTGGGAACCGTCAGCCCGACCATCAGCCCCAGCATGGATATTCAGGTATCCAGCAATTTTGAACGGCTGCTGTATAATATTTATGACGGGCGGGGTGATGACGTCTGCCGCCTGATGGATGACCTTACCCGGTCGGGTGGTTTTTCCATTGATGCGCCGCAGCTTGACGCGCTCCGGCAGATATTTGATGCCACAAGGGTAAGCGAGGCAGACACCAGAGCCACCATCAAGTCGGCCTTTGTGGAAAATAATATGTTGATTGACCCCCATACCGCCGTCGGGATAAAGGCGTCACGGGATGAAAATGCCCATAGGTCAACCCCCATGGTAACCCTGAGCACCGCCCATCCGGCGAAATTCCCTGCTGCGGTAAAAGAAGTCACCGGACAGCATCCCGAACTGCCCGCCCATATGGCGGACCTGTTTGAAAGACCCGAAAAACTTGATCACCTTGATCATGACCTTGACGCCCTGAAATCCTATATCCGGGAAAATTTATGACGGCTCAGGTGACGGTCCTTGATAACGGTCTGCATATTGTGACCGACGTTATGCCCCATGTGGAAACTGTCACGGTCGGGGTATGGACCGATGTGGGCAGCCGCCATGAAAGTCCGGCACAAAACGGCCTGTCCCATATGCTGGAACATATGGCCTTTAAAGGCACCGAAAGCCGCACCGCCCGTGATATTGCCGAGGTGATCGAGGATGTGGGCGGTTATCTCAATGCCTATACCTCCCGCGAGCATACCACCTATTACGCGCGGCTTCTGAAAGACGACCTGCCGCTTGGGCTGACGGTTCTGGCGGATATATTGCAGAATTCGGTCTTTGACCAGAAGGAGCTGGAACGGGAACGGGGCGTTATTATTCAGGAAATCGGCCAGGCCAATGATACCCCCGATGATATTGTCTTTGATTATTTTCAGGAAGCCGCCTTTCCCGATCAATCCATGGGCCGGCCAATTCTGGGCAGTGTGGATCTGGTCAACAGTTACAGCCGCGATGATCTGGCCGATTATATGTCCGCCCATTATCAGGCCGAACAGATGGTGGTGGTGGCATCGGGAAATTTTGACAGGCAGCAGTTTATCGCCCGGGCGGAAGATGAATTTTCCGCTCTGGGCCATGCCCGGCAGGTAAGTCAGGAAAAGACCATATATCATGGCGGGGTGCAGATGGACGCCCGTGATCTGGAACAGGTTAACCTGCTGATCGGCTTTGAGGGCATTGCCTTTGACGACCCGGATTTTTACGCGGCGCAGATCATGTCGATGGTTTTGGGCGGCGGCATGTCATCGCGCCTGTTTCAGGAAGTGCGGGAAAAGCGCGGACTGGTCTATTCCATCTATAATTTCATGCAGTCCTATGTGGATGGCGGCAGTTTTGCCATTCACGCGGGAACCGGCCCGGCCCAGGTCAGCGAACTGATCCCGGTGATTGCAGGAGAACTGCATAAAATGTCGGCTTCGGTTTCCGGGGCGGAGGTCATGCGCGCCCGCGCCCAGATGAAAGCCGGGCTGATGATGTCACTGGAAAGCACCACCAGCCGCATGGAACAGCTGGGCCGCCAGATGATGATCTTTGGCCGCCCCGTCCCCCACGGCGAGATCATGGAGAAAATCAATCAGGTCGATGAGGTGGCGGTGATGCGCTATATGGACCGGATGCTCACCGAAAACAAACTCTCCCTCGCCGCCGTCGGCCCGCTTGGCCATCTTGAAGATTATGACAAGGTCGCGGCCCGTTTTTAGGGGCATTGCCGGATTCAATATTGTCATGAAGCATCAGCATGTAATTTCCTCCTATAAATCAAGCACCGGTTCTTTCAGGTGATCAATGATCTTCATCATTACCGTGGGCAGGGCGAGGTTCTCTATGCGGGAAAAGGGGAACCAGCCGCCTTCCTGCAGTTCGATCATTTCCAGCAATTCCAGCCGGATCACTTTCAGTTCCAGATGGAAATGGGTGAAGCTGTGGCGCACCATGCCCGGTGTTTCCTTCCAGTTGGCGATGATCGGGATTTGCGGCATTGGCACCTCGTCCCAGCTATCCGTTTCCAGCCATTCCGAGGATGGCACCTCCATCATGCCGCCCAGCAGACCACTTTCCGGTCGCCGGCAGAGCCAGAGATGACCCTGATATTCCGCCCAGAAAGCATAGCCCCGCCTTGTCAATTTCGCCATTTTTGATTTGCGGCGCGGCAGTTGATCGGCGGTGCCGAGGGTGTTTCCCTGACAGTTATCCTCCCACGGGCATCGCCCCGAACATTTTAAAATTTTCGCCCCGCAAATATCCGCGCCCAGATCCATCACGGCCTGGGCATAATCACCCGCCCGGTGGTCCGGGGTCATCCGCTCCGCCCATGCCTTTAATTCCGGTCTGGCTTCGGGCAGGGGGGTGGTCACATTGAACATGCGGGCCATGACCCGTTCGATATTGCCGTCCATCACGGTGGCCTTCTGCCCAAAGGCAATGGCCGCAATGGCCGCCGCCGTATAGGGGCCGACACCGGGCAGCCTCAGAAGCTCCTGTTCCCTGTCCGGGAAATTGCCGTTCAATTCACCGACAATATACCGGGCGCATTTATGCAGATTGCGCGCACGGGCATAATAGCCCAGCCCCGCCCATGCGCTTAATATCTGATCCAGTTCTGCCGATGCCAGATCACCAATGGTGGGCCATAGTTGGATAAATTTCTCAAAATAGGGGATCACAGTTACAACCGTCGTCTGCTGCAACATGATTTCACTGAGCCAGATGGCGTAAGGGTCGGGTCTTTCGCCACTGCCCGGCCTGATCCGCCACGGCAGTTGCCGGGCGTTTTCGTCATACCAGTCCAGCAGGGTATCGCTCAGTTCGGCGGGGTCATGTGAGGGGGAAATATTGTCCATAAGGCCTGTGATATTAAAAAGACGGACTATATATGACTTGATGGCTGAATCCAAGGACGGGATTTTTCGCTTTTCCGCCCAAAATTCCACCATCAATTTCCCCCGGATCACAATTTTGTCATAATAGTGTATATCCTGTCTGAAACGGGTATATTAAGCTGCAACCTTGTAAATATGACGCGGGCTTCATGAAAAAAATCAAATCCGTTGCCGAGGCGGCAACATATGCCAGTAACAGGGCGTTTCGCCGTTATGGGTTTTCCCAGCGGGAAATTGTCGCGCGCTGGGCGGATATTGTCGGTCCGGCTCTGGCCGATTGCAGCCTGCCTGAACGGCTGACTTTTCCCCGCGATGAAAAACGCGGCGGCAGTCTCTATATCAGGGTGCAGGGCAGCATGGCTCCGGAGTTACAGCATTTCGAACCCATGGTGATCGAAAGGATCAATTCCTATTATGGCTATCCGGCGGTGGAACGGCTTGTCTATCGCCACGGGCCGGTGCCGCTTCGCCGCCGGAAAACCAGACGTCCCGCGCCCCAGTTGACCGATTCTCAGAAAAAACAATTGACCACCCGCCTGCAGGCGGTGACAAACCCCGAATTATCTCAGGCTCTTTACCGGCTGGGCAGCGAGGTCGTATCTTCTGAAAGACCAGAGAAAACAAAGACCAGACGTCGCTTTACACGCAGAGGAAAGGGAAGCTATAAGGCGGAATGAAGATTCTTTACTTGATTTCTTACCCAGTTAATTTTTATACTTTCATACAACATATTGTGGATCAAACATGACCAGACAACTATATAAACGAATATTTAAATTTTCCGCGCTTTTTATTGCCATAATGTTTTCGGCTGTGATGGGGGCAAATGCCGCAGACCAGACCCAAAAGCAGAAAAGCGATTTTCTGAATTATGATATGGTTATGGGTGACAAGAATGCACCGATTGAGATCATTGAATATGCCTCGACCACCTGTCCTGCCTGCGCGCTTTTTCATAATCAGATTCTGCCCGAACTGAAAAAGAAATATATAGATACCGGCAAGGTAAAACTTGTCTTCCGCAATTATGTTTTCCAACAGCCTTTTGACGTCTTTGCCGCCACACTTAGCCGTTGTGTTCCGGAAAAGAAATTTTTTCCCCTGGCCGGGCTTTATTTCAAACGTCAGAGCTCATGGGTGAAATATAAGGAATTCGGCGAACTGCGGCCTTACGGCAAATATGCGGCCCTTGGTTTTGCCAAGGGGGAAGCCATTAAAATCGCCAAGGTCGCGGGCATGAAGGAAGCCGACGCCTATAAATGCCTGGCACGGCCGGAAGTGCTGAAATTCCTGATGGATGTCAATAAACACGCCCAGGAAAAATATGATGTGTCCGGCACCCCGACAATCATTGTCAACGGAAAAAAACTGGACGGTTTTGATTTTGAAACCATTGAAAAAGCCATCCTGAAGGTGAGCAAATAAACCATGGCCCAGATCATAACCGGGAAAATTGCCTTGATTATCACTGCCCTCATTATCGGGGGCGGTGCCGCCTTTGCCATGATGTCACAACCGCAACAGCAGCGCACCGCCAATGCGGCACCGTCCGGGATGGAAGGTGTTGTCGTGTCCGATATCGGTTTCCTGAATTATGATATGGTTCTGGGCGACAGGGATGCCCCGGTGGAAATTATCGAATATGCGGCCATTTCCTGTTCCCACTGCGCCCATTTCCATAGCGATGTGATGCCGGATTTAAAGAAAAAATATATTGATACCGGCAAGGTTAAACTGGTTTACCGCAATTTTATTTTTAATGATCCCTTTGATGTCTATGCCTCCACATTGACCCGTTGTGTGTCAGAAGAAAATTTCTTTCCGACCGTGAAGACTTTTTTTGATTATCAGAATGTTTGGCATAAACATGAGCAATTGCCACAGGTTTTTGAGACAGGTGGACGGGATGCCGTCATTAAATTCGCCCAGGATGAAGTGACCAGAATCGCCGGGATGTCCGGCATCAGCCCGGCTGAGGCAAAAAGCTGTTTTGAAAATGAAGGGGTGATCAATTACCTGCTGCAGATCAGGCAGGAGGCCGTGGAAAAACACGGGGTCAACAGCACGCCCACATTGATCGTAAATGGCAGGAAAATTGCCGGACATGAAATGGCGGATATTGACCGCGCCATAGCAGAGGCCCTAAAGCCGTAGAATAAAAAGAGAGGGAAAATTGGACTTTACACGACTTCGATTATCCGGTTTCAAGTCCTTTGTGGACCCGACCGAACTGATCATCGAAAATGGCCTGACCGGTGTGGTCGGGCCGAATGGTTGTGGTAAATCCAATCTGCTTGAGGCCCTGCGCTGGGTCATGGGGGAAAATTCGGCAAAAAGCATGCGCGGCTCTGGCATGGATGATGTGATCTTTGCCGGCACCGCCACCCGCCCGGCGCGAAACCTGGCCGAGGTGACCCTGACCATATTTAATAATGACCGTTCCGCCCCGGCCATATTCAATGACGAGATACAGATGGAAATTTCCCGCCGTATTGAACGGGAAAGCGGTTCGGCCTACCGGTTGAATGCCAGGGATGTGCGGGCCAAGGATGTGCAGTTATTATTTGCCGATGCCTCCACCGGCGCCCATTCACCGTCATTGGTCAGTCAGGGGCGGATCGGCAGCCTTATTGAAGCCAAACCCAGGGAAAGACGCAAAATACTGGAGGAAGCCGCCGGGATCAGCGGGCTTCATTCCCGCCGTAAAGAGGCCGAAAGCAAGCTCCGTTCGGCAGAACATAATCTGGAACGTCTGGGCGATATTGAAATACAATTAAATGACCAGATTCGCGGGCTTAAAAAGCAGGCCCGTCAGGCCACCCGCTATAAAAAAATCAGCGGTGAAATCCGTACCCTTCAGGCCCTGATCAATTATATGGAATGGCTGGCCCTGCAGGATCACAAACAAATATCCGACAGGGAATTGCGCGCGATTATCCTGCAGGTGGCAAGGGTAACCACCGACCTTGGCCGCCTGAACAGGGAACAGGCTATAGAGGCCGGCAAACTGCCTGCCCTGCGTGAGAAAGAGGCCGCCCTCGCCGCAGGTCTGCACCGGATTACGGTCACAAGGGACGGGCTGGACGGGGAAGAAGTCCGCCTGACCGAAACCCAGGCCAAGCTGAAAGCCCTGCTGGAGCAGATTGATCAGGATGAAATTCGCGAACGAGATGTGATCACCGACAGCTCATCCATTCTGCAACGGCTGATGACGGAAAAGCGGGAATTGCTGGATCAGGTGGAAAATCAGACCGGCAATCTGGATGAATTGTCGGAAATATTAAAGGTCAAACAGACCGCGACACTGGAAGCGGAATGGAAGCTGGAGGAAATGACCCAGAAGCAGGCCCGCCAGTCCGCAGAAAGAGACAATCTGACCCGCAATCAGACGGAGGCCGAAAACCGGCTGGCCCTGCTGACGGAACAGCGCACCACAATTGACGAACGTCTGAGCCGTCTTGAAAGCAATAATCTGTTTACCCAGGCCCTGTCCAATGCGGAAAATTCCCTGTCCGCTGCGGAAAATGCCATTAACCTTATGTCGCTCAAATCGCGGGAGGCCGAGGAGAACCGCCAGCTTTTCCAGCAGAAAGAACAGGATGCCAGAGGGGTCCTGCAATCGCTGCAGGGCAAATTGGCACGAATTCAGGCGGAAAAAGAGGGGCTTGAAGAACTTCTGTCCGGCGGGGCTTCGGATATGAATGATGACAATGGCCGGCAAATCATCGAACAGCTTTCCGTCACCACCGGTTATGAAACCGCCCTGGGAGCCGCCCTGGATACGGATCTGGAGGCATTGGACGATGCGACCGCCCCGATTCACTGGCGCAGGCTTTCACCCTATGACCCGCCGCAGCAGATGCCGGACGGGGTTGAAATCATGGCGGACTTTGTTCAGGGTTCGGACCTGCTCGCCCGGCGGCTGTCCCAGATCGGGGTGGTTGCCGACGAGGCGCAGGCCCTGTCCCTGATTGACCATCTGAAACCCGGACAGAGGCTGGTTTCCCTGTCGGGCGGCGTCTGGCGCTGGGATGGTCTGTGTGTGTCACCGGATGCGCCCAGCACCACGGCAGTGCGACTGGCCCAGAAAAACCGTCTTCTGGAACTGGCCGGTGAATTCGCCAAAAGCAAACAGGCCGTGGGCGCGGCCCGCGAAGTCCTGCATCAGGCCCAGGAGGAACTGGACGGGGCGAGACAGGCGGCAAGGGACGCCCGTCAGAGCTGGCGCGAGGCCGAGGAAAAGGCCGCCCTGTCCCGCCGCAGCCTGACCGAGGCCGAGAAACAGGCCACCCGCCACCAGTCCGAGGAAAGTGCCCTGAAGGACCGGCTGGGTCATTTGATCGAGGATATTGACCAGGTGACATTACGTGGTCAGGAAATCCGCCAGAATCTTGCCAGTCTGCCTGAGGGTGAAGACCTGGGGCTGAAAATACAGATCGCCCGTCAGGATGTTGAAGACCGGCGCAGGGAACTGTCCGAAGTCCGCTTTGATCATGACAGTTTTATTTCCCGCAGCGACAGCCGAAAATCCCGTCTGCAACAGATTGAAAGTGAACTGTCCGCATGGAAGTTACGTATTGATAATGTGGAAATTCACCTCAATGACCTTTCCAGCCGCCGGGACCAGACGCAGGCGGAGCTTAAAACACTGGAAAGCCGGCCCGGTGAGATTGTGGCGGAACGCCGGGAATTGAACCGTCTGATTGATCAGGCCGAAGCGGACAGAAAAGCCGCCGCGCTGGCCCTGCTGAATTGTGAAGATATTCTGGCGGGCAAGGACAGGGAAATCCGGGAAATTCAGGCCCGACTGTCCGATGTGCGGGAACAGAAAGTGCGGCTGGAAACCAATCTGGAACAATATGCGGAACAGGAAGCCCATCTGCGGCGGCGCATATTGGATGAATTTGACTGCCAGCCCAATATCCTGCGCGAACTGGCCCAGATCGAGCAGGAACAGGATATGCCCGACCCGGAACTGACCCTGCATCGCCTTGAACGGCTGAAGGCGGAACGGGAACGGCTGGGGGCGGTAAACCTGAGGGCCGAAGCCGAATTGACTGAAATTCAGACCCAGCTTGATCATTCCATTTCCGAACGACAGGAACTGGAACAGGCCATCACCGCCCTGCGCCGGGCCATATCCGATCTGAACCGCGAAGGGCGCAGCCGGATTTTGAAAGCCTTTGACGAGGTCAATGAACATTTCAAACATCTGTTCACCACCCTGTTCGGCGGCGGGGAAGCCCATCTGGAACTGACTGAATCCGATGATCCGCTGGATGCGGGCTTGGAAATCATGGCCAGTCCGCCGGGCAAGAAGATGCAAAATCTGGGTCTGCTTTCCGGCGGTGAACAGGCCCTGACCGCCCTGTCACTGATTTTTGCGGTCTTTATGACCAATCCGTCGCCCATCTGTGTGCTGGACGAGGTGGACGCGCCCCTTGATGATGCCAATGTGGGGCGTTTTTGTGATCTGCTGGATGAAATGTCTGAAAATACCGCAACCCGTTTCATGATTGTGACCCATAACGCCATCACCATGTCGCGCATGAACCGGCTTTTCGGGGTGACCATGGCGGAACGCGGTGTGTCGCAGCTGGTTTCCGTTGATCTGGAAAGTGCCGAGAGAATGCGCGACCGGGCCAGCGAAACTATTTCCGCATAAACATATATTTTTTTCCAATGAGGGGTGTGCTTTGTTGCTTGACAGGCCATAGAGCAGAAACTATGTTGCAGTCAATTTTATGGGCCTTTAAATCAAGGGAGTGAGCTTTTTATGGAACAGGAGCCACCACTGACGAGTTTAGGGGACCGGGTTAAGAAAGCTCAGAAGGCCATAGAGCCCAGAAACGAGAGCGGACTTAACGAACATCATGCCTACGGGATGGCCATGCGTCTTGTAGTAGAAATGGTTTCAGGGCTGATTGTCGGATTGTTGATTGGCTATTTTCTGGATAAGGCTCTGGGAACGAAACCGTGGTTGTTGATAATATTTGTTTTTCTCGGCCTTGGTGCCGGAATTTTTAATGTGATGCGGACGGCAAAGCAAATAGAAGCCACCGCAGCACGCACAAGGGAAGAAGCCGAAAAGGCTGACGGTAAAGAAGGAAACAACAGTGGCTAGTCCGCTCGCACAATTTGAAATTAAAACGCTCATCCCGCTGCATGTCGGTGGCTATGATATTTCTTTTACTAATTCAGCCCTTTTTATGGCATTAACTGTTATAGCGGTTATGTTTTTTATGGTTGGTGGAATGCGTAAGAGTGCCTTAGTGCCGGGCCGCTGGCAGGTTACTGTGGAAATGAGTTATGAATTTGTCGCCAATATGCTTCATGATTCTGCAGGGCGAGATGCCCGAAAATATTTTCCTTTCATCTTTACCCTGTTCATGTTTGTTTTATTTGCGAATTTGATCGGCATGTTTCCATATTTTGGTTTTACCGTAACAAGTCATATTGCAGTGACATTTGCTATGGCAGCCTTTGTTTTCATTGGTGTAACCCTGATTGGGCTATTTAAGCATGGTTTTAAATTTTTCAAACTTTTTGTACCGTCAGGCGTGCCGTGGTACTTAATATGGCTATTGGTACTCATTGAGATTGTTTCCTATTTATCTCGTCCAATAAGTCTTTCAGTTCGCCTGTTTGCCAATATGGTGGCAGGGCACACCATGTTGAAAGTATTCGGTGGTTTTGTCGTTGCACTGGGTTTCTTTGGTATATTTCCCTTCGCAGTAATTATTGCATTGACAGGTTTGGAATTGTTAGTTGCCTGTTTGCAGGCTTATGTGTTTGCTATCCTGACATGTATGTATTTGAATGATTCTCTGAATTTGCATTAGAGTTTTATAGATTTTTTGGTAATTAATTTTAAAAATAAAGGAAGTTAAAATGGAAGTAGAAGCAGCAAAAATGATCGGTGCGGGCTTGGCTTGTTCTGCCCTGATTGGTGCGGGTATCGGTATTGGTAATATTTTTGGTAGTTATCTTTCTGCTGCTATACGCAACCCTGCGGCAGCCCCTCAGTTTTTCGGTAACGCTTTACTTGGTTTTGCTCTTGCGGAAGCTACTGGCCTATTTGGTTTGCTAGTTGCATTTATTATTCTGTTCGTATTTTAGTAGTTAGCTATCTCGATCGTGCTGGCCTGATCCTGAAGTGATGGGATCAAGGAGAGAAGATAATGCCACAATTAGACCCCGCTGTTTTTCTGCCCCAGATTTTCTGGCTGTTCGTGTTGTTTGGACTGGTTTACCTGTTCATTGCCCATAGCGCCGCCCCGAAAATCACCCGGGTTCTCGAAAGACGTCAGGACCGGATTTCATCGGATCTGCAAGAGGCCGAAAAATTACAGGCCCAGGCGGAAGAGGCCCGGATTACTTACGAGCAGGCTTTGGAAGAGGCCCGCAGAAACGCCACGTCGATGGTGGCCACCCGGCGGGACGCCATCAAGGCTGACATGGAAGCGGAATATAACAAATTAACCGCACAGCTCAGTGCAGAGGCCGAAGCCGCAGGCGTAAAAATCACTGCGGCCAAGGATAAGGCTCTGGACGAGGTCCGGTCAATATCTGCGGATGTCTGTCAGGATATTATCCGGACGGTTTCCGGTCTGTCAGTTGATGAAAAGACCGTCGCTGAAAAGCTCGTGACAAAATTTGATGAGGTGAAGGAGAGCGCCAATGGCTGATCAAAATCACGACATCGAAACCCAGGCGGCTACAGTTGCCGAAACTGGTCATGATGCGGGGGTTCATGGTTATGACCATTGGTATCAGGATCCCGGTGTCTGGGTCGCCTTGGCGATTATCACATTCTTCCTGCTGCTGATCTGGAAGAAAATTCCGGCGATGATTGGCAAAATGCTTGACAATAAAGTCAGCGAGATTGCCACCCAGCTTGATAATGCCCGGTCATTGCGGGAAGAGGCCTCGGCCATGCTGGCTAAATACCAGCGCAATCAGCGTGACGCGGAAAAAATGGCGGCGGATATGATTGCCAAGGCGGAAGCAGAGGTAAAAATCCTGACAGCGGAAGCCAATAGCCAGATCAAGGAAATAACCGGACGGCGCATTAAACTGGCCGAACAGAAGATTGCTCAGGCAGAGGCGAACGCGCTGAAAGAAATCAGGCAGCTTGTGGTGCAGGTTGCCACAACGGCGGCCCGTGAATTGATTGCCGACAATATGAAGCTCAAGGATCAGAACGCCCTGATTAAATCCAGCATAGATAAACTGGACCGTCAACTGCATTGATCCGGACATATAAAGACAAAATTCCAGCCCGGATATGACGTGTCGTATCCGGGTTTTTATTTGGGCAGATTTTGACGAATTTCATCAAGTTCATGGCTGCGGATCGGTCGGCCATTCCATTTGATGGCGATCAGATTGGCCGCATCACCCGTCCCATCTGCCTGAAAGACACAGGAAATATTATGGGGAATGGGGACTTTAAAGTCATTCCATGCGGCAAAATTGATGTTTACCATTACCCGGCCATTCAGAGGCTCCGCTTCAACAACCGATGTAACCTCATAACTTGCCGGATGTTTCAGGCGGCTTTTGGCAATTTGCGCGCAGGTCCCAAAGGCGGGTGACTTGTCGGTCATGAGATCACAGGCCGCAAGACCAATAACAAGACTTGAAATTAATATAATTTTTTTCATTTACTTTCAATAAGTATGATGCCTAACAGGAAACCAACCTATATAATGATTTTGATAAAGAAACAACCGCACTGGATTACCTGATGAAGCTCGCCCGTTTTCTTATTGTGTTTTTAACCCTGCTGGCCCTGTTGCCGCTTCAGGCCAAACTGCTATTGGCTGCGGATCGGAAAGTGCCCTCCTCCGGGGTTGAGGTGCAATTGTCCTATGCACCGGTGGTCAGACAGGCCGCCCCTGCGGTGGTCAATATCTATACCAAGCGGGTGGTTAAAACCCGTAGTTTCTCGCCTTTTGCCAATGATCCTTTTTTCCAGCGGTTTTTTGGTGATCGTTTCGGCGGTACGCCAAGGGAACGCATTGAACGGTCACTGGGGTCCGGTGTCATTGTGGGTGCGGATGGTGTGATCGTCACCAATCATCATGTGGTTGGTGGTGCCGATAAGATAACCGTCGCCCTGTCAGACAGGCGGGAATTTGATGCCGAGGTTATCCTGAATGATGAAAAAACCGATCTTGCGGTTCTGCGCATTGATACCGGCGGCGAGAAATTACCCACATTGACATTTTCCGATTCTGATAATATTCAGGTCGGCGACCTTGTTCTGGCCATTGGCAATCCTTTCGGGGTGGGTCAGACCGTGACCAGCGGCATCGTATCGGCATTGGCCCGCACCCAGGTCAGCGGGCAGGATTATCAATTTTTTATTCAGACCGACGCGGCGGTTAATCCGGGCAACAGCGGCGGGGCATTGGTTGGCATGGACGGTGAACTTATCGGGATCAATACGGCGATATTTTCCCGGTCCGGCGGCTCCAACGGTATCGGTTTTGCCATTCCGGCCAATATGGTTAAATATGTTGTCTCCTCCGCCGTATCGGACGGACGGCTGGTGCGGCCATGGTTTGGCGGCGGCGGGCAGGCGGTAACGTCTGACATTGCCGAAAGTCTGGGTTTTGACCGTCCGGGCGGGGTGCTGGTGGATGATGTCTATCCCGGCGGCCCGGCGGACCGGGCGGGACTGAAACAGGGGGATGTGATCCTGCGCATTGACGGCAAGGAAGTCTCAAGCCCCGAAGCCCTGCGCTACTATACCGGGCTGGAACCGGTGGGCGGCGTGATCCCGCTGGAAATTCTGCGCGGCGAGAAACACTATGTTTTGCAGGTGCCGCTTATGGCCGCACCGGAAGACCCGCCGCGAAATATCACGACCCTGAAGGGCAACCATCTGTTTTCCGGTATCAGGCTGGCCAATCTGTCCCCGGCCTATGCCCAGGAAATTGGTGTCAGTGTCTATGAGAAGGGTGTTATTGTCCTCGACGTCCCCCGCAGCGTCATGCGCCGGACCAGTGTCCGTCGCGGTGATATCTTTAAAGCTGTCAATGGCAAAAAACTGGGTAGCATCAGGGAGATAAAAACCGCCCTTGATGATAATCCCTTTAATATGGATTTCACGGTAAGTCGTGCGGGCCGGATTATTGATTGCGTTATCCGGGCCGAAGGAAGGTCATATTGTCAATAATATTGAAATAGGATAACCATATGAGTGACCTGTTCACATCAGCGGGGCTGTCACAGGACGCTCCCCGCCCTCTGGCAGATAAACTGCGGCCAAAGTCTCTGGATGAGGTGGTGGGGCAGGATCATCTGATTTCCGAGGATGGCCCCCTTGGCCGCATGCTGGCCAAAGGCCGCTTGTCATCACTGGTTTTCTGGGGCCCGCCGGGTACGGGCAAGACCACCATGGCGCGGCTGCTGGCCCAAAAGACCGACCTGTATTTTGAACAGATTTCTGCGGTTTTTTCCGGGGTTGCCGACCTGCGAAAATGTTTTTCAGCGGCGGCGGAACGGCGCAAGACGGGCGTGGGAACCCTGTTGTTTGTTGATGAAATTCATCGTTTCAACCGTGCGCAGCAGGATGGTTTCCTGCCTTACGTCGAGGATGGCACCATCATCCTTGTGGGGGCGACCACGGAAAATCCGTCATTTGAACTGAATGCCGCCCTGCTGTCCCGCCTGCAGGTATTGACCCTGAACCGGCTGGATGATGGCTCGCTGGAAGAATTGCTGTCCAGGGCGGAACGGCTGGAAGGCAAAAAACTGCCCGTCAGTGATGAGGCGCGGGTCATGCTTTATGGTATGGCCGATGGTGACGGGCGGTATCTGCTGAACCTGACAGATATTCTGCTGGGGCTGACGTTTGCGGAAACACTGGATGCGGCGGCATTGATCAAAATCCTGCAAAAACGCGCACCGGTTTATGACAAGGACCGCGAAGGCCATTATAACCTGATTTCCGCCCTGCATAAATCCTTGCGCGGTTCCGATACCGATGCGGCATTATACTGGACGGCGCGGATGCTGGCCGGTGGGGAAGACCCGCTTTACCTGTTGCGCCGGCTTGTGCGCTTTGCCGCCGAAGACATCGGACTGGCCGACCCCAACGCCCTTGTGCAGACCCTTGCGGCGAAAGAGGCCTATGAATTTCTGGGCTCGCCCGAAGGTGATCTTCACGTGATACAGGCGGTGATTTATCTGGGTACTGCGCCCAAATCCAATGCCGCTTACAAGGCCTATAAGGCGGTTACCCGACGTGCCGGGGAGACAGGTTCCCTCAACCCGCCCCTGCATATCCTTAACGCGCCGACAAAAATGATGAAAGAGATGGGGTATGGCAAGGATTACGCCTATGACCATGACACGAAAGACGGCTTTTCCGGCCAGAATTATTTCCCCGACGATCTGAAGCGCGAAGAATTTTACCGCCCCCACGAACGCGGTTTTGAGCGTGAGATAAAGAAACGCCTTGATTACTGGTCAAAATTGCGGACAAACCTCACCACTGTCATGCCCTCGAAGACGGACAATCCGCCCGAAGAAGATTAGATCTGCAATTGATTTAGCCCCCGGCCTCCGCCGCCCCCTCGGCGGCGAAATCGCCTTTCAGGAAGTCGGACATCAGGATGGACGGGTTCAGGGCGCGGAAGCTTGTCATGATCCGGTTCAATGGCACATCCGCATAGCTGCCCAGATCGCGGATATATTCCATATGTTTGTCGCCGTCCTCGGTAAAGGGATGAAAGATCGAATCCTGCCGGCCATCAAATTCCAGTGGTTTGATCCTGAATTTCCGGCACAGCCCAAGATTAAAGGCCGGGGTTGCCTTGACCCATTTCCGTTCCAGAAACAATTCGGTATAGGCATGCCACGGCATAATATCGCTGCCGATAAATTTCCTGAGCCGCTCACTGGTGACATGGTTTTTCACATCGGCAAAACCCAGGCGGGCCGGAATGCCGAGCACACGGGCGCAGGCGGCAAGAATGGCACCCTTGGATATACAGAAACCCACTTTCTGATCCAGTGTCCAGCTGGCCCTGAAAACATCCGGGTTGTTATAATCAACATAGGGGCTATAGGAAAAATCGTCCCTGATGCGATAATAAAGTGCCACGGCCCTGTCAATATCACGGTCAATTCCGGAGGTGGTCTCTTTGGCATAGGTGATAATATTTCTGGCGTCACTGTCGATATAGACGCCGGGCAGAAGATACGCAGGTACAGACATAATATGTCACTCTTTGTTACAAAAAAATCATTTAAACAGATAATCCCGGGTAAGGGGCACCACATCCGGTTTTTTGGCCAGTTGAAACTGGAAAACCACATGACCCATATTGCGAAAGGCCGCTTCGGCACTGGCCAGATAAAAGCTCCACATGCGGAAAAAACGCACGTCATAAAGATCAATAATCGCCTGCTTGTTGGCATCGACCCGTTTGCGCCATTCACGCAGGGTTCTGGCATAATGCAGCCGCCAGACTTCCAGATCGGTAATATATAGACCGGCTTTTTCGATGATCGGGGCCACTTCCGACAGGCTGGGCGCATAGCCGCCGGGAAAGATATATTTGAGCGTCCACGGATCGGTGGAACCGGGCCCGTCAGCCCGTCCAATGGTGTGGATCAGGGCCACCCCGTCATCGGTCAGGCTGTCGTAAACCTTGTCAAAATAGGTCTGATACTGCCGCCGCCCCACATGTTCAAACATGCCGACCGATACGATACGGTCAAATTTCCGGCTGACGTCCCGATAGTCCTGAAACTTGATTTTAACCTTGTCCGCCACACCATTTTCCTGTGCGCGCCTCTGGCCAATGTCATATTGTTCCTGACTGAGCGTCACACCGGTAACGCCCGCCCCGGATAATTTATTCAGATGGAGCGCCAGCCCGCCCCAGCCGCAACCGATATCCAGAACTTCGTGATGCGCTTCAAGCAGCAGCTTGGCCGCAATGATGTTTTTCTTGTTTTCCTGGGCCTGTTCCAGCGTATCCCCGTCCGTGGCGAAATAGGCACAGCTATATTGATGATCCGGGTCCAGAAACAGGTCATACAGTTCGCTGGACAGATCATAATGATGGGCGACATTTTTCCGGGACCGGCCCGCAGGATTGATCTGCGCCAGCCAGCTTTTGAAACGGCTGTAAGGATCACCGCCAGTCAGATGCATGGCATTATCGGGCCGCCATTCCATATTTTTGGTAATGAGGTAAAGAAAGTCATAGATGCTGTTATCACCCTCAATCGTCAGGCTGCCATCCATAAAGGCCTCGCCCGCCTTGAGGTCCGGCTTCAGGAAAAGTTTCAGCGGCAGCAGGGCATCATGAAAGCGGATGGTAACTTCCGGCGTTTCCGTGCCGACAAAGCTGTGCTGTTTCCCTGACGCGTCAATGATATGAAGCGTCCCTTCGCGAATCAGTTTCTTTAAAAAAAAGGCCAGCAGGTACATATATAATCCCCATTAAGATTTGCACGATCATGCCATTTTGCCGTATGCTGCGCAACATCATAATGAGCTGACCAAAAATTTCAGGAGAAAAAAACATGAATATGATCCTTGCAGTGGCCACGGGCGGGGCCATTGGGGCCACAGGCCGGTTTCTGGTGGGCAAGATGATGTTTCGCCTGATGGGGCCGGGTTTTCCCTGGGGAACATTGACGGTGAATATTGTGGGATCCTTTGCCATCGGCATTGTGGTGACGCTTCTGGCGACCCGCTATAACCTGACCCATCAATGGCAGGGGTTTCTGGTCATCGGTGTTCTGGGCGGTTTTACCACCTTTTCCGCCTTTTCAATGGAACTTGGCCTGATGCTGGAACGTGATCAGATCGCCCATGCGGCCCTTTATGCCGGGTCGTCATTGATATTCGGGGTTCTGGCCCTGTTTATGGGGCTTTACCTGGGGCGTTATTTGGCCTATTACCTGCCCCTGCAATGGTAATTTCAAATAAGGGCTACTTATTTGAAAGGGCTGAAGGGTGCGACCGCACCCCGCCAGTTGTCTGGCGAAGCCTGCGTGACGTATGAACGCCCAAACAGGAGAATCCTGTTTGGATAGGCAATAGTAAGGAGAATATATGTCAGGTGTCACCCACCACAAGGTCCAGTCCCATGAAAATGACTGGCGCATTGATAAATGGTTTAAAAAGAATTTCCCGGATCTGGGTTTTGGACGTTTGTCAAAATTGATGCGGACCGGACAGGTGCGGGCAGACGGCAAACGGATCAAACCCGGATTCCGGGTGGCAGAGGGTATGGAAATCCGCATCCCCCCCATAGGCGAAAATCCAAATGCCGGTAAAGAGCCAAATACCGGTAAGGGGTATGGCTCAAAAGCTGGCAAGAAACACAGCGAAGAAGACAGGCGTTTCATTCGTGATATGGTGATTTATCAGGATAACAGCGTGATCATCCTGAATAAACCGCCCGGACTTGCGGTGCAGGGCGGCAGCAGGGTCACGCGCCATGTGGACGGCCTGCTGGATTGTCTGCAGGGCGATAATATTGAACGCCCCAAACTGGTCCATCGTCTGGATAAGGATACCAGCGGTATTTTGGTCATTGCGCGGAATAGCCCGGCGGCGAAAAGCCTGACTGAATCTTTCCGTAACCGTAAAACCAACAAGATATACTGGGCTTTGGTCATTGGCAGGCCGGAACGGACCGAAGGCACCGTCAATGCCCCGCTGGACAAGGAACCG
>UOEJ01000280.1_pt1 | contig 22857 bp, 21 predicted proteins | sample 1989191 | NCBI WGS metagenome assembly UOEJ01 (sample SAMEA4712195, study PRJEB27164) | hydrothermal vent metagenome | biome: marine basaltic hydrothermal vent biome; feature: marine hydrothermal vent; material: mineral | place: Pacific Ocean | collected 2011-06-14/2011-07-23 | depth 1719 m | reverse complement strand
CAGTTCAAGACAGGCCTCAATCAGCAGTTTTTCGGTGAAGGGGTCACCCACCTGCACGGTGGGGCGTTTTTCTTCGGTATCCTCGGTAAATTCAGTGCTTGCCATGGTGGCTCCGTGAATGCCGTCGCGCCCGGTTTTCGACCCCACATAGATCACCGGGTTGCCAATGCCAGCCGCCGCAGACAGAAAGATTTTATCCTGATCCGCAAGGCCCACATTCATGGCATTAACCAGAATATTACCGTCATATGAGGCATGAAAATTGGTTTCCCCGCCCACCGTCGGCACGCCGACACAATTGCCGTAACCGCCGATACCCTCGACCACACCGCTTAACAGATGGCGGGTTTTGGGATGGTCGGGCGAGCCGAAACGCAGGGCATTCATATTGGCTATGGGCCGCGCGCCCATGGTGAATACATCGCGCAATATGCCGCCAACCCCGGTCGCCGCCCCCTGATAGGGTTCGATATAGGACGGATGATTATGGCTTTCCATCTTGAAGATAATCGCCTGATTGTCGCCAATATCAATCACCCCGGCATTCTCCCCCGGCCCGTGAATGACCCATGGTGCTGTGGTGGGCAGTTTTTTCAGATGGATTTTGGAAGATTTATAAGAGCAATGCTCGCTCCACATAACGGAAAAAATCCCCAGTTCCGTCAGGGTGGGGGTGCGGCCCAGTATTTTCAGGCACAGGGCATACTCATCATCGCTGAGCCCGTGTTCCCTGACCAGCGCATCGGTAATTTCCACGTTATTATTCCAAGTCATAGGGCGGCCTTTAATTTAGTGCGTTGATCATGCTTTCAAAAAAACCAAGGCCGTCCGTGCCGCCCTGTGCTTTCTCAATCAGTCTTTCCGGATGAGGCATCAACCCCAGAATATTTTTACGGCGGCTGATAATGCCGGCAATATTATTGCGGGATCCGTTGGGGTTGGCCTCTTTGGTGGCCTGTCCCATGTCATCCACATAACGGAACGCCACCCGGCCTTCATCTTCCAGTGATTTCAGGGTATCCTCATCGGCGAAATAATTGCCGTCATGATGGGCCACCGGCATGGTGATCACCTGTCCCGCCGAATAGGCGCTGGTGAAGGGGGTGTCATTGTTTTCCACCCTGAGCTTCACATCCCGGCAGACAAATTTCAGGCTTTCATTGCGCATCAATGCCCCCGGCAGCAAACCACTTTCGGTCAGCACCTGAAAACCGTTACAGACCCCGATGACATTGCCGCCCCGGTTCGCATGTTCAATGACTTTTTTCGTCACTGGTGAGAGGGCCGCCATGGCCCCGCAGCGCAGATAGTCGCCAAAGGAAAAACCGCCGGGCAGGGCGATCAGGTCAACATCGGGAATATCTTCGTCCCGGTGCCAGATAATATGAGGCCTGTGGCCGGTGATTTTTTCCAGCGCGACAATCATATCACGGTCACAGTTGGAGGCGGGAAAGACGATTACAGCAGTTTTCATGGGGCTTATTCAATCTCGATGGTGTAATTCTCGATAACCGTATTTGACAGCAGTTTCCGGCACATGTCTTCAACCGCCACCTGCGCCCTGACCGGATCACTTTCCGTCAGGTCCAGTTCAATATATTTGCCCTGCCGCACATCTTCCACCCCGTCAAAGCCAAGGGCGGACAGGGCATGCTGGATCGCCTTGCCCTGCGGATCAAGAACGCCATTTTTTAAAGTGATATGAACCCGTGCTTTCACATTATGCCTTTCTGTATTTTTAAAGAGTGATACCAAGCCGCCGGGCCACTTCCCGGTAGGCTTCGACCTCGCCGCCAAGATCACGGCGGAAACGGTCCTTGTCCATTTTTTCGCCGGTTTTCATGTCCCAGAGCCGACAATTGTCCGGGCTGAATTCATCGGCGAGGATAAGAATATAGCCAATATCATCTTCATCATAAAGCCGGCCATATTCAAGCTTGAAATCAATCAGTTCAATCCCGACCCCGGCAAAAAATCCACGTAGGAAATCATTGATCTGATGGGTCATGTCAAAAATTTCAGAGAGCTCCTCATCATCGGCAAGATCAAGGGACAGGATATGTTCCTCGGCAATCAGCGGGTCGCCCAGATCATCATCCTTCAGGGAAAATTCAATCAGGGGACGGTCGAGCCGCAGGCCTTCTTCCAGTCCCAGACGTTTAGCCATGGTGCCGGCAATCACATTGCGGACAATCACCTCCAACGGGACGATCTCGACCTCGCGCACAAGCTGCTCGCGGTCATTCAGTCGTTCGATGAAATGGGTTGGAATCCCGATCCGTTCCAGACTGGTCATCACCAGTTCGGTCATTTTGTTGTTGATAATGCCCTTGCCGTTAATTGTGCCCTTTTTTTGGGCATTGAATGCGGTGGCGTCATCCTTGAAATACTGAATGATCGTGCCGGGTTCCTTGCCCCTGAAAAGGACTTTGGCCTTGCCTTCGTAAAGTTTTTCACCCTTTGGTGTTTTTGGGGACATGTCAGTGTTCCTGCAGATAAAAAATAATCTTTATTGATAGAATCAAGCGAGGCGAACATATATCAATTGATGACAGAAAACAATTGGCGTTCAGCCATTTATATATAAAGACTTTTGTCCATTTGATCAAAGAATCCGGCCTTTAAAATAATCTTGCAATACCCATATAGAATAACAGCCCATATAAAATTATGGAAACGAAATGCTATCTGGCGTACATAGGGTGCTGTAAAGATTCGTGACTGTGAAATATGATTATCAGGAGATTGGATAAATGACTCAATTTGACGACCGCAAGAATGCCTATGAAAAAGAATTTGCCCGCAATGAGGAATTTGATTTTAAAGTCACCGCGCGGCGCAACAAGCTGCTGGGGCTTTGGGCGGCGGGCAGGATGGGTCTGACCGGTGATGATGCCGATGCCTATGCCAGGGAAGTTATTACCGCCGATTTTGAAGAGACCGGTGATGAAGATGTCTATCGCAAGGTCAAGGGCGATCTGGAGGGCAGGGATGTGGATATTTCCGAACATCAGTTGCGCCGTGAAATGGAAGACCAGATGGCCATCGCACGGGAACAGATGACGGCCGAACTTAAAAGCTGACAGTCTTTGTCATATTCAGAATCAACACCACTCCTGATTTTTTCGGGGGTGGTTTTTTTTGGACAGTTGACCACAGACGGGGGGATTGATACTGTTCCGGAAAAATAAACCGCTGTAAAAAACAAATCACTGTAAACGGGATAAAATTATGAAAAAGAATATTGTCAGCCTTATGGTTATTTCTGCTGCACTTGCCCTTGGCGGCTGTTCGGAAGACACCATGGTCGAAAAATTAGCAAAGCAGGAAAATATGGAAAATACTGATGTGAGCCAGAATATTCTGTTGCAGGAATGGGGCGGCCCTTACGGTGGCGTTCCTGCATTTGACAAGATGCGCATCAGTGATGTGAAGGCCGCCATGGAAGAGGCCATGAGGTTAAATCTCGCTGAAATTGACGTGATTACGGCCAATGGCGCACCGGCGGATTTTGAAAATACCATCGTTGCCCTGGAGCGTGCCGGGTCGATGCTGAACAGGGTTTTTCCCTATTGGGGCATCTGGCGCAGCAATATGTCCAGCAAGGAATTCCGCGAAATTCAAACGGAAATGGCGCCGAAACTTTCAGAGTTCAGTTCTAAAATTACCCAGAATACAAAACTTTTCGACCGGGTCCGGGCTGTTTACGAAGGCGATGAAATGAAAACCCTTGCCCCGGATCAGCAACGGGTGGTGCAGTTGACCTATGACGGCTTTGCCCGCAACGGGGCGACACTCACCGGGCCGGCCAGGGCGCGATATGCCGAAATCAACAAGGAACTGGCCACACTGCATACCAGGTTTTCCAACAATGTTCTGGCGGATGAGGAAAATTATGCGTTGTTTCTGACCGGGGATCAATTGTCCGGCCTCACCCCCTCGATCATTGCGGCGGCGGGTGCGGCGGCCAGTGAACGCGGGCAGGAGGGCAAATACGCCATTACCAACACCCGGTCATCCATGTCGCCCTTCCTGACCTATTCCACGGAACGGGATCTCAGGGAAAAAGTCTGGAGAACCTATTACAGCCGTGGTGACAACGGGGATGAATTTGACAATAACGCGCTTATCGCTGAAATTCTGAAATTGCGCCATGAGCGGGTCGGTCTGCTGGGCTATGAAAATTATGCCCTGTGGCGTCTGGAAAACCGCATGGCCAAAACGCCGGAACGGGCCACGGCACTGATGTCCGCCGTCTGGCCCGCCGCCATTGCCCGTGTTGCCGAGGAGGTCGCCGACATGCAGGCCGTGGCCGACAGGGAAGGGGCCAACATCACTATCGAACCATGGGATTACCGTTTTTATGCGGAAAAGGTACGCAAGGAAAAATATGACCTGGATTCCAGCGAGGTAAAAGAATATCTGCAACTGGACAAGCTGCGCGAGGCCATGTTCCATGTGGCGGGCCGGCTGTTTAATTTCAATTTCACCCCGGTGCCGGAAGGCTCGGTCCCGGTTTTCCATCCCGATGTCATGGTCTGGGAAGTGACCGATAAAACCAGTGGCGAGAATATCGGCCTGTGGTATCTGGACCCCTTTTCCCGCAAGGGCAAACGTTCCGGTGCCTGGGCCACGGCCTACCGCAGTCACAGCACATTTGACGGCAGGAAAAATGTCCTGTCCTCCAATAATTCCAATTTCAGCAAGGGGGCTGCGGGCGAGCCGGTATTAATCTCATGGGATGATGCCGAGACATATTTTCATGAATTTGGCCATGCGCTGCATTATCTGTCTTCCAATGTGGCCTATCCCACGCTCAATGGCGGGGTTCGGGATTATACCGAATTCCAGTCACAGCTTCTGGAACGCTGGCTGACCACTGACGAGGTCATCAATGGCTATCTGGTTCATTATAAAACCGGAAAACCGATTCCGGCGGAACTGGTGGCCAAGATCAAAAAGGCGGCAACCTTTAATCAGGGCTTTAAAACCACTGAATATCTGGCCTCGGCCATCATTGACATGAAACTTCATACCATGGACCCGGAAAATATTGATGTGGATGCTTTCGAGCGCGAAACCCTGGCGGCACTGAATATGCCAAAAGAAATTGTCATGCGTCACCGGACGCCGCAATTCTCCCATATTTTTTCCGGGGAGGGATATTCCGCAGGCTATTACGGCTATATGTGGGCAGAGGTTCTGACCTCGGATGCGGCAGAATATTTTGCCATGTCCCCCGGTGGTTTTTATGACGCGGAAGTGGCGGATAAACTGGTGAAACATTTGTTTGCGGTGCGTAATTCTGTTGATCCGGCGGTGGCCTACCGCATGTTCCGGGGCCGTGATGCCAGGGTCGGCGCCCTGATGCGGGACCGGGGTTTTCCGGTCAGGGAGTAAAAACCGGGGTAGGGGGCGGTCATGAGATGAACACATTTCTGCCGGATAAGTCGCCGGAACCATGAGCATTTGAAAGAAAAGCATGAATCGCAGCTATTGTATTTTAATGAGTATTCGCGGGAGTATATCTTGAAACGTCTTAATTTGTTTATTGTATTGCTGGGGCTGTTGTTCCCGGCCATGTCCCTGGCCATGGATCATACAAAGCCTCAATTGCTGGAAGACAAATTCTATAAGGAATATTGGGAGCAGCATTTTCTGTTTGAGGATGGCACCTTTGTGACCGCACAGTTCCTGGTGGCCAATTTCCCCTGGCCCGTGGGCAAGGACCACGGTATCATGATTGCCACAGTGGTCAGCCCCGAAGGCGAGCGAACCATCATCAAGAATGGCCGCAATCCGGGGGAATGGGGTTTTGACCCCGATAAATTCAGCATTTTCATCCACACACATCGTCTGAAAAGCGAGAATGGCGTATTTGATCTTCATCTGGGCTCGGATGACGGCAATGCGGTAAATGCCACCTTCACATCGAAAATTCCCCCCTTTGACCATGAGAAATTCACCCGGAAAAAAGGCTCCATGAAAAGCTCGGTTTATCTGCCATTCTTTGAGGGCCGCGGCCAGTGGCAGATATATCAGGGCGAGGGCAAGCCGTTAAAGAAGGCCGAGGGTAAAATTCAGGGATTTGCAACCCATACCATAACCACAGGCCGTCTGGAGACTGTTCTGAAAAGCTGGCTGCGGGTGAACGGGCTTGGCCGGGAGGACGGGCAACCGCTGCCTTTCCTGTCGGCCAGAGAATTGCCGGACGGCACACGGGATACGATCCTCGCTCTGAAGGGGGCTGACGGGACTGTCACGGAATTTTCCAATGTGACTATTGATTACAGGGATATTAAAAAAGAGGGTAAACATTCCTCATATCCGACGATAATCAAGCTGAAAGGCGAAAACGGGGCTGAAAGCCTGAGCGGGACCATCCGTCTCAGCCGCAAGATTGATCATTTCAACATCTATGATCATCTGAACTTCTTTGAACGCAGTTTCGCCATGTCCCGTGCCTCGGTCACCAATTACCGTTACATCGCAGATTATGATCTGGACCATGTCACGGCCAGCGGCACACAGAAACTGACCGGAAAAGCCCTCAGTGAATATCAGGATATTCTGCAGCCCCGGAAAAAGAAGAAAAAGCGGAAAAGAAGACGCCGGTAATCTTTTTTACATTGTGTGTCATATGGGTTTTCATTTGATAAAATAAGTTGTAGTCTCACGGTCATGGCAGAGCAACAGACCAGTGAGAAGAAAAAACTCCTGTCGCAATTGAAAATTGATCGTGATGAGGAAAAAACCACCGGATTTTCGCTGGTGACACTTGTTGTATTCCTGCTGTTGGCTTTCGCTGTTGGCACCGGAACGGGGATGTATATTTTACCATCCGGCAATGATAAGGATCAGGTTGGCGTACCCGTTACGGCATCCGTTGAAAAGACGGTTTCATCAAACAGCAACACCCTGTCCAATGGCGTCGAAGCTGACGCCGGTCCCAGGTTAAATGTCATGAAAATTAATTCTGACGAGGCGATCCTTGATGCGTCCGGCTATATCACGGCCCGGCGTATGGCCACGGTTTCGGCGGAACTGACCGGCCGCATCACCGAGGTTCTGGTCGAAGAAGGCATGAAGGTTGAACGTGGCCAGATACTGGCCCGTCTTGATGATGCCATTGCCAAAGTCAATTTAAAATATTCCGAAGCACAATTAAAATCTGTGGAGGCCCGCATAAAAAGCGTTGAAGCCGGTTTCATCGAAGCCAAACGGGTTTTCGACCGGATTTCCGCCCTGGAATCAAGTAATTTTTCCAGCGAGGCCCAATTGACAAACAGTATTCTGGGACTGGAAACGGCAAAGGCGGAAATGGTCCGTGTCCGTGCCGATGTGGATGCGGCCCGCCTTGAGGTGGCCCGTCAGCAGGAACGGCTTGATGATCATACAATCCGCGCGCCCTTTTCAGGCGTTGTGATTATCAAGAATGCCCAGCCCGGCGAGATTGTCTCCCCCGGTTCCGCAGGCGGTGGCTTTACCCGGACCGGAATATGCACCATCGTGGATATGACATCGCTGGAAATAGAAGCCGATGTGAATGAGGCCTATATTGGCAGAATTTTCAGCGGACAACGGGTGAAGGCAAAACTCGATGCCTATCCCGACTGGACAATCCCGGCGAGCGTTATTGCCATTATTCCGACCGCAAACCGCGCCAAGGCCACGGTCCGGGTACGCATTAAACTGGAAGTGACGGACAGCCGTATCCTGCCCGATATGGGGATTAAAATCACATTTTATAAATCATGAGATGATTATGGACATTGATACTTCACAGGAAACTGAAAACCCAAATTTATTTGACTTGAAAAAGGTCAGTAAAAGTTTCACCAAGGGCCGCGAGGTTATCACCATTTTTGATGGTCTTGACATGTCCATCAGGCGGGGTGAATTTCTTGCCATCATGGGGCCGTCAGGATCGGGCAAAACCACGCTGTTGAATATGCTGGGCGGTGTTGATCAGCCGACGGAGGGGGAAATCTGGTTTGATGGCACGCGCATTGACCGGCTTTCGGAAAACGGCCTTGCCAACTGGCGGGCGGCGAATATCGGCTTTATTTTTCAATTTTATAACCTGATGCCCATGCTGTCGGCCTACCGCAATGTTGAATTGCCGTTGCTGTTGACCAGTCTGTCAAAAAAACGTCGCAGACAGAGTGTGGAGGCCGCCCTTGAACTTGTCGGGCTGAGCGACCGCGCCGGCCATAAACCAAAAGAAATGTCGGGGGGGCAGCAACAGCGTGTGGCCATCGCGCGCGCCATTGTTTCGGATCCGAAAATGTTGCTTTGTGATGAACCGACCGGCGATCTTGACCGTGATACGGCCAATGAAATACTGACCATGCTGCAGGAATTGAACCGGGATTACGGCAAAACCATTATCATGGTTACCCATGACCCCGAAGCGGCAAAATATGCTTCCAGAACGGTTTATCTGGACAAGGGGAAATTTGTCGAAAAAGGGCCGGGTTGATGGGCGATCTCTACCTTATATTCAAAAATATCACCCGAAAAAAACTGCGGTTGTTTTTAACGCTTTTCGCCACCTTTATCGCTTTTATGATTTACGGCACATTGATGGCCTTTCAAACCGCCCTTGATGCCGGTGTCGAGCTTTCTGCGGATGATCGCCTTATTGTGGTTAACAAGGTGAATTTCACCCAGCCCCTGCCGCTTTCCTATGCCAACCGCATCAGAAGTATCGAGGGCGTCGCCGAAAGCGTCCATATGACCTGGTTCGGCGGCTATTATCAGGAACCGCAGAATTTTATCACCGTATTTGCTGTTGAGCAGGACAGGCTTCTGAAAGTTTATAACGAGATCGTCCTGTCCGAAGAACAGGAAAAAGCCTGGCTGAAAAATCAGCAGGGATTGCTTGTGGGTGAAAGTACCGCCGCGCGCTTTGGCTGGAAAATTGGTGACAGGGTGCCCATATCCTCCAACATTTATTCCAAAAAGTCCGGCGGTCAGACCTGGGATTTTGATGTGGTGGCCATCTATAAAGGTGCCAACCCGCAATTTGATACCAGTACGGCCTATTTCCATTATAAATATTTTGATGAGGCCCGCACTTTCGGTAATGATACATTCGGCTTTATGGGTATCAGAACCCATGACCCGAAATTGAATGAACAGGTTATCAAGGCCATTGACAGCCAGTTTGCCAATTCTTTTTTCGAGACCGAAACCGTGCCGGAAAAAGCCTTTAACAAGGCGTTCATTGAACAGCTGGGTAATATTGCCCTGATCATTACCTTTGTTGTTCTTGCGGCATTTTTCATCATTCTGGTTATTGTCGGCAATTCCATGGCCCTGGCCATTCGCGAACGCACGGCAGAGATCGCTGTTATGAAAACACTGGGTTTCAAGTCGGCGCGGATTTTCAGAATGGTGTTGGGGGAATCCTGTATGATCGCCTTTCTGGGCGGGGGGATCGGCCTGTTGGCCTCTATGGGTCTGACCACGGCCATAACCGGTCTGGTGCCGGCCCTGCCGCCATTGATTTTAAAGCCCGGTATATTGTTATCGGCGGGGGGCTATATGCTTTTGCTTGGATTTGTCACCGGGATTATTCCGGCCATATCCGCACTGCGGCTTAATATCGTAACAGCTTTGTCACGTTAGTGGCCTGACCTTGGGATTTTGAAAAATGAGAATTTTTGCACAAATATGGGTTGTCATCGTGATGAATATCAGGAGCCTGCCCCTGCGGCTGGGCATGTCACTGGCGACGGTTTTTGCCGTCGCGGCGGTGATCGGGGTTCTGCTGTTCTTCCTTGCCATGGGCAATGGTTTCAAAGCCACTCTTGACGGTGCGGGGTCCGATGAAATTGCCGTTGTCACCCGTGTTGGTTCCCAGTCTGAAATCAACAGTGTCCTGTCGCGGGAGCAGGTGAATCTGATCGCCAATGCGCCGGGAATCGCCAAAAATGCGCAAGGCAACCCCATCTATTCCGCCGAGCTTTATGTTATTGTGGATGGTATCAAGAAATCATCGGGGACCAAGGTTAACCTGCCCATGCGCGGCATATCGACCGTCGGTTTCAGCCTGCGCAAACAGGTAACCATTGTCGAAGGCCGGGTTTTCACACCGGGCCGTAATGAAATCATGGTCGGGGAGGGTGTCCTCAAACAGTTCGCCGGTTTTGAGCTGGGCCGAAAAATCAACTTTGGCAAAACCACATGGGAAGTGGTCGGTATTTTTTCAACCGGTGGCTCGGCATTTGACAGTGAACTCTGGGCTGATGCCCGCGCGGTGCAAACCCAGTTCAGGCGCGGCAACAGCTTTCAGACCATGCGTCTTCGTCTGGCCCGTCCCGGCGAGGTGGCGGCATTACAGGAATTTGCGGATAATGACCCGCGACTGAATGTCAATATTGAAACCGAGGCAGACTATTTCGCCACCCAGGGCAATGTCATTGAAGGCTATGTGATGTTTGGCTGGGGGTTGAGCATAATCATGGGGCTTGGTGCGTTGGCGGGGGCGTTGAACACCATGTACACCTCCGTTGCCAGCCGGGCCAGCGAAATTGCCACGCTGCGCGCTATCGGTTTTTCCAGCATATCGGCCTTTATCGGCACCCTTGTGGAGGCATTGATATTGTCATTCGTTGGCGGACTGGTGGGCATTACGGCGGCCTATCTGTTCATTGACGGTAATAGCGCATCGACCATTGGCGGCAGTTTTACACAGGTTGTCTTTAATTTCAGCCTCTCGCCCGCCCTGCTTGGGGACGGGTTATGGGTTGCCCTTGCCATTGGATTGTTTGGCGGATTTTTCCCGGCGTGGAAAGCGGCCCGCATGCCGGTGGTCACCGCATTTGAATAGGACGGGTCCGTCCATCAAGTCCGTCCATTGAAGAATGAGTAATTTCCTCTATATCTGTTCCTGTTGTTATTGTCTAAATTAGACTGGACAATAAACAATTGGTAAAATGGTCATCACTCCTTCTGTCATCAGGCAGGATGCGGCTGTTTTTCTTTTTAACAGGAGGTCTCGAATGTGGCCAAATAACAGCCCGGATAAAGATACACTGCTTGATGCCTATCGCCGGATGAAATCCATCCGGGAGTTCGAGGAACGTATCCACATAGAAAATACCACCGGTGAAATTCCCGGTTTTGTCCATCTTTATGCCGGCCAGGAGGCCATCGCCACCAGCGTGTGCCTGCATCTGCGGGACAGCGACTATATCGGAAGCACCCACAGGGGCCACGGCCACAGTATTGCAAAGGGCTGTGATATCGGTGACATGATGTCAGAAATCTATGGCAAGAAAGAAGGTCTCTGCGCTGGCAAGGGCGGCTCAATGCACATCGCGGATTTTGAGAAGGGTATGCTCGGTGCCAATGGTATTGTGGGCGGCAATCCCCCGCTGGTTGTCGGTGCGGCCATAACTGCCAAGGTCAATAAGACCGATGGTGTGGCGGTATCCTTTTGCGGTGACGGGGCCTCTAATCAGGGCACAACCTTTGAAGCCATGAATATGGCTGTTGTTCTGAAATTGCCGGTGGTTTTTGTCTTTGAAAATAATGGTTACGGCGAAGGGACCGGCTGTGAATATTCTGTCGGGGCCGACAGTATTGCCAAACGTGCCGAAGGGTTCGGCATGCCGGCTGTGACCGTGGATGGTACAGATTTCTTCGCCGTCGAGGTCGCCGCCAAAGAAGCCATTGAACGGGCAAGAGCCGGACAGGGACCAAGTGCCATAGAGGCAACAGCCATGCGTTTCTACGGCCATTTCGAGGGGGATCCGCAGGCCTATCGTTCCTCAGAGGAACTGACAGGAATAAGGGAAAGTGGTGATTGTCTGAAAATATTCCGTGCCACGGTCCTGTCCGAACAACTCTTGGAAAAAGACGAGTTGGACAAAATAGACCAGGAGGTATCCGAATTGATTGATAGCTCTGTTGATAACGCACGCAAGGCTGATTCTCCCACCATAGATGATCTGTTAACCGACGTTTATGTCTCATATTAATTTCCGGAGGTTCAGATAATGAGCAAGAAAACAATACGTGAAGCTTTAAATGAAGCCATGCGCCAGGAAATGGCCCGCGATGGCAAGGTAATCATCCTTGGCGAGGATGTGGCAGGTGGCCATGGCGGGACCGGTATCATTGATGCTTACGGTGGCCCGCTTGGGGTGACCAAGGGACTGATTGGTGAATTCGGTGCCGACCGTGTGATTGATACCCCGATTTCCGAATCTGCCATTATGGGGGCTGCGGCCGGGGCGGCGGCAACGGGACTGCGGCCCATCGCAGAACTTATGTTTGTTGATTTTATGGGCGTATGTTTTGACCAGATATTCAATCAGGCCGCCAAATTCCGCTATATGTTCGGCGGTAAAACCAAAACGCCCATGGTTGTCCGCACCACCATTGGTGCCGGCATGCGAACGGCGGCCCAGCATTCCCAATGTCTGTATCATATGTTCACCTCGGTACCGGGGCTGAAATGTGTCATGCCGTCCAATGCCTATGATGCCAAGGGGCTTATGATCGAAGCCATTCGGGATGATGATCCGGTTATTTTCTTTGAAAACAAACTGCTTTATGATCTTGCCTGTGATGTGCCGGACGAATCCTACGCCATCCCCTTTGGCGAGGCCAATATTGTACGCGATGGCAGTGATGTTACCATCGTTGCCCTCTCACGCATGGTTCATATCGCGGATGAGGCCGCAAAAACTCTGGCCGCAGAAGGCATTTCGGTTGAGCTTGTCGATCCCAGAACCACGTCACCCCTTGACGAGGAAACTATTCTGGAATCTGTGGAGAAAACCGGATATCTGGTCGTTGTGGATGAATCTGCTGCCCGTTGTGGCATGGCGGCGGATATCGCCGGGCTGGTGGCGGAAAAAGCCTTCCACGCGCTGCGGGGGCCGATCATCCAGATCACCCCGCCCCATACCCCGGTGCCTTTCTCCCCAATCCTTGAGGATGCGTTTATACCAACGGCTTCGGCCGTGACGGACGCTGTCCGGAAATTGTTGAAGTAGAGTAAAATACATGACTATAAAAGCTGTCACGGTCCCCAAATGGGGACTGTCCATGGACGAGGGCGAACTGGTCCAGTGGAATATTTCGCCCGGTGACGAGGTCACAGTCGGGCAGGAAATAGCCGAAATTGAAACCAGTAAAATTGCCGGGCCGGTGGAAGCCGCCGTCGCCGGCAAGGTCAGGCGTCTGATTGCGGAGGAGGGTGAAATCCTGCCGGTGGGGGCCTTGATGGTTGTGCTGGCCGATGATGATCAGAGCGATGAGGATATTGAGGCCTTTATCGCAGAATTCGAGGTGGCAGACCAGGCGGAAGACGGTGATGAAAACAGTGGGCCGACATTATCAACCCTGTCACTGGGGGATATGGATATCTCCTATCTGGAGGTCAGCCCCGCCGACCCGGCGGCCATCCCCGTGGTCCTTATTCACGGTTTTGGCGGCGATTCAAATAACTGGTTGTTTAATCAGGGAAAAATTGGCGAAAGTCACCGGGTCATCGCCCTTGACCTGCCGGGACATGGTCGTTCCGGCAAGAATGTCGAGGATGGTTCCATAAAGGGACTGGCGGCTGTTGTGGATCGCTTTCTTGCCGCTCTGGATATTGAAGAGGCGCATTTGTTCGGCCATTCAATGGGCGCGGCCGTTGCCCTGCAATGTGCCATTGACGGGTCATGTCAGATTTCCAGTCTGACATTGATCTGTCCGGCACTTGTCGGGCGCGGGGTTAACCCTGAATATATATCCGGTTTCCGTCAGGGCCGGACAAGAAAGCAGCTGAAACCTACCCTCAGCCTGTTATTTTCCGATGAGCAGCTTGTGACAAGGGAACTGGTGGATGATGTTTTGAAATACAAACGCCTTGATGGTGTGGCTGATGCCCTTGATATCATCGCGTCCACGGCTCTGGGTTCCGATACGCCTGCCTTTGATCCCGGTGAAATCGCCAGCCTGCAGATTCCCGTATCCGTAATCTGGGGCGATAATGACAGGATCATCTGTGGTACAGAGCCCCATATGCTGACCGGCGGGAATGTGACCGAACATCATGTGGAAAATGCCGGCCATATGCCACATATGGAAAATGCTGCGGCGGTCAATGAAATCCTGATGCGAAATTTACAGGGTTGAACTTTACCGGCTGAAACCTTGCGAGAGGGCATTTATCAGGCTGGTTCTGTTTTGTACTTTTACCTTGGAATAGACGGCATGCAAGTGGTTTTCCACCGTCCGCATGCTGATGCCCAGCTTTTCGGCAATCTGTATATTGGTCAGCCCCAGCGTGATCTGGCAGGCGACATCCTTTTCACGGTCAGTCAGATGGCAGCTGTCCATAAACTGGCTATTCACCCTGAAGCTGTTGGCCTTTGAACTATAGATAATGAAACGCAGGCCCTCATTGGCATTTTCCGTTGCAATTGCCTTGATATCACAGGTCAGGCTGTTGTCACAGAAGGAGAGTTTGCGGTGATAAATTTCATCAGTTCCGGAAAATTGGCTTTTCATTTCATCGCAGACCTGAAAAATTTCCGGCGGCAGGTCCATTGATGAAATATCACATTCTTCCTGCTGGAAATGCTGCCGAAACAGGGGGGACTGATACAGGACATCCATCCGGTCATTCAATACCATCAGTCCCGAATGGTGCATATCCTCGCCCAGATGCTGGATGATGGTCTGACGTTCCTTTATCAGCGCGCGCGCTGTCAGGTTGCCCATGGCACCGGTCAGGGCGGGCATCAGCAATGTTGCTTTTGCCAGAAATTTATCGGAAAATTCACCGCTTTTTTCCGGCCGGTGCATGCCGATAAGCATGTCATTGTCATCATCGGGCCTCAAGGCTATTTTCATTAATAAAAGATGATGAATGTTAAGGGGCCGCAGGAAACTGTTGTAAAAGAACCCACCGGTGAAATTATCATAATCAATATGGTTCTTCAGCAATATTACCTTGGATTTATTGGCGCAGTTGAGAAAATATTTGGATTTTTCATCAAACAGCAGAGTCACAGCCGGATCCTTCTGAAAAAGGCCATCGACGTAATCCCGGTGCATTCTTGTGGAAACGCCATAAGAGCAGTTAAAGCCGATATTCATCTTTTTCCGGGTGGAAAAGGTCAGCAGGGTTCCGGTTTCAGCCCCAAGAAAGCGGGTGATGTCTTTCAGAACCTCGTCCTTGAACATGTCCATATTGCGGCAGGACACAATATTGCTGCCGAGTTCGACAACATTATCAATATCATTCGCGCTGAGCATATTATAATGGTTCAAAACAAACATGCCTTTCTTGTTGAAGGTAATATTATTTCAACAGACTCCGACATATTATACTGATTCTAACGAAAAAACCAGATTTTTCAAGGCGGGACAGAATTCCGGGACTTATAAAAAGGCAAACAGGAAAATCACCGCGACAAAGGCAACGGCCAGCAACCATAATGCGCGTTTGTCCTGTCCCTGTGACTTCTTTTTCTTATTCCGGTGAAATTTGCTCATAATGTCCTCATAATTTTCTGGCTTTTTTACTTTGCTGTCCAGCCCCCTTCCACCGGCAGGCTGATACCATTGATGGACCGGGCCGCCGGTGAACATAAGAATACAGCAATTTGCCCTATCTCTTCAACCTCAACAAATCTTTTGCTGGGCTGGGCGATCAGCATGATATCATTTATCACATCTTCGCGGGACATGTCATGGACTTTCATCTGATCGTCAATCTGGCCTTCCACAAGGGGGGTGCGGACATATCCGGGGCAGATGGCGTTGCAGGTAATCTGCTGACGGGCAATTTCCAGTGCCACGGTTTTGGTCAGGCCGACTACCCCGTGTTTTGCCGCCACATAGGCACTTTTATAGGGCGAGGCCACCAGTCCATGAGCAGAAGACAGATTGATGATCCGCCCCCAGTCCTGTTGCTTCATACCCGGCAGGGCGGCCTTGATAGTATGAAAATTGGATGTCAGATTGATATTGATGATGTCCTGCCATTTATCGTCCGGGAATTCATCAATGGCAGAAACATATTGAATGCCGGCATTATTGACCAGAATATCAATGACGCCGAACCTCTCCCCGGCCTTTCTGACCATATTGGAAATTTCAGCGGGGGCAAGCATATTGGCCCCGTCATAGATCACCTCAACATCGTTTCGGGCGGCGATATCGGCCCGTATGCCCTCGATCAGGTCCGGATCACCCAAACCATTCAGGACAATATTTGCCCCCGCGTCGGCCATGGCCTGTGCCATGGCAAGTCCGATGCCGCTGGTGGAGCCGGTGACCAGAGCCGTGCGCCCGGATAATGACCTGTTTTTCATGTCTGTTTCCCGATTTTGTGGAATAGGCAGCCTAATTTCACATATTTTATGTTGCAGTGCAACTAAACTTATGTCTAATATCGCGGCTGATAAAATTATTCCTATGTTAATGAATATCCGGGATAATTATATAAATTGGGGCAGATAGGGACATCATCAAATGCTGTATCATATGTACGAATTTCAGCACAGTTTATTCGCACCTGCAAGATTTGCCATCGATATTACACAGCAGTCTTTTACCAATCCGCTAAGTCCCCTGTCATATCTGCCGGGGGCGCGGCAGGTTTCTGCGGCCTGTGATGTGATGGAACAGGTGACCCGCCGTTACGGCAAGCCGAAATTCGCCCTTAAGGAAACCATCGTTGACGGTGATGCTGTTCCGGTTCAGGAAAAAAATGTCCTTGAGAAGCCTTTCTGCAAGTTGAAATATTTCAAACGTGATGTGAAAAATGATGATCCGAAACTTCTGATCGTGGCCCCTCTGTCCGGCCATTATGCCAGCCTGCTCAGGGGAACGGTCGAGGCCATGTTGCCTGATCACAAGGTCTATATCACCGACTGGATGGATGCCCGTGATGTGCCGCTTTACATGGGCGGGTTCGACCTTGATGATTATATTGATTACCTGATCGAGATGCTTGAATTCCTGGGGCCGAATACCCATGTTCTGGCGGTTTGTCAGCCATCGGTTCCAGTGCTTGCGGCGGTATCGATCATGTCGGCGGAAAATAATCCCGCCGTGCCGGCCTCCATGACCCTGATGGGCGGGCCCATTGATACCCGTAACTGCCCGACAGAGGTTAACCGCCTGAGTGCGCAGCGCAGCCTTGAATGGTTCAAACAGCATGCCACCTATCATGTGCCCTGGCCCAATGCGGGGTGTATGCGGATTGTTTATCCCGGATTTCTGCAATTGTCGGCCTTCCTGAATATGAATATGGAAGATCATGTGACAGCCCACCGGAAAATGTTTGATCATCTGGTGGAAGGCGATGAGGAAAATGCGGATCGACACCGTGTGTTTTACGAGGAATATCTGGCGGTGATGGATCTTCCGGCGGAATATTATCTGCAGACCATTGATGTGGTTTTCCAGAAACATTTACTGCCGAGGGGGGAAATGATCTCCCGCGATCGTCCGGTGGATACCAAAGCCATCACAAAAACAGCCCTGATGACGGTGGAAGGCGAACTGGATGACATTTCCGGTATCGGCCAGACCAGGGCGGCCCATGAAATCTGTCCCAACATACCCGACAGTATGAAAATCCACTATGAGCAGAAAAAAGTAGGCCATTACGGCATTTTCAACGGCAGCAAATGGCGTAAAAATATTGCTCCCAAAGTAAAAGAGTTTATTCGTAATCATAATTAGGCTATTAGGGCCACCTGACTCAAACCATTATAATAATCCGGGGTTTCATTTAACATGACCAAGCTTACCTGTTTCAAAGCCTATGACATTCGGGGCCAGTTGGGCACAGAATTGAATGAGGATATCACTTACCGTATCGGCCGTGCGTTCGGCCAGTTTCTCAAACCGGAAAATATTGTCGTCGGCGGTGATGTCCGCCTGACGTCAGAGGAATTGAAAACCGCCCTGACCAACGGGTTGCGGGACAGCGGGGTCAATGTGATCGACCTTGGCATGACCGGGACCGAGGAAATTTATTTCGCCACATCTTTCCTGAAAATGGACGGTGGGGTAGAGGTCACGGCAAGCCATAATCCCATGGATTACAATGGCCTGAAGCTGGTGCGGGAGCATTCCAGACCGATCAGCGGAGATACCGGCCTGAAAGACATTCAACGTCTTGCCGAAGCCAATGATTTCCCGCCCGTGACAGAACGCGGCAGCCTGAAAAGAACGACTGTTCTCGGTGCCTATGTTGATCATCTTATGGGCTATATTGATCCGGCCCGGATCAGGCCCCTGAAACTGGTGGTCAATTCCGGTAACGGGGCCGCCGGTCATGTGGTGGACGCTTTGGAGGCGGCCTTTGCCAAAAAATCCATAGCCATCGAATTTATCAAACTGCATCACGAAGCGGACGGCACTTTTCCCAATGGCATTCCAAACCCCCTGCTGGTGGAAAATCGCGAGGACACCAGGGATGCGGTGCTGAAACATGGTGCGGATATGGGCATTGCCTGGGACGGTGATTTTGACCGTTGTTTCCTGTTTGACGAACGCGGGGAATTTATCGAAGGCTATTATATTGTCGGTCTGCTGGCGGAGGCCTTCCTGCAGAAGCAAAAGGGGGCCAAAATCATTCATGACCCCCGGATGACATGGAACACCATTGATCTGGTGACGGCGGCGGGCGGCTATCCGGTTCTGTCAAAAACCGGCCATGCCTTTATCAAGGAAAAAATGCGCGAAGTGGATGCCATCTACGGCGGTGAAATGAGCGCCCATCACTATTTCCGCGATTTTTTCTATTGCGACAGCGGCATGATCCCCTGGATGCTGGTGGCTGAAATGATCAGCGTAAAGCAAATGCCCCTGTCACAGATGGTTGCAGAGCGCATCAAAAAATTCCCCGCATCGGGAGAGATTAACAGCAAACTGGATAATCCCAAGGCCGCCATTGAGCGGGTCCTTGCCGCCTATGAGGGGGATGCTGAAAATATTGACCATACCGATGGTATCAGCCTTGAATTTCCTGAATGGCGGTTCAGCCTGCGGTCCTCCAACACGGAACCCGTTGTGCGCCTTAACGTGGAATCACGCGGGGACGGGGAATTGATGCAGGAAAAGACACAGGCGATTCTGGCCCTGCTGAGGGCTTAGAGTCTTTGAATGTCATTCCGGCGCATTGCCCTGACCCTGGGGTTAAGGCCATAGGCCAGAAAGGCTGTCTGAATGAAAAGATTTACGACAATGAAGAAACCGGCGTCGGTAAAGAGGAAAATATTGAAAAAATCCCCGGCTATTCTGTAAATGCCGACCAATACCCCCAGATACAGCACCGCGAGGCTGAATATCACTTCTATTTTGCGGCCGGATGCCCCAACGATGGCTTCCAGTTCGCTGAGCTTGCGGCGTAATAGTATCAGCAACACCATCGTGCCAATGACGATTACAATACTGAGGCCTGTAAGACGGGCCATGGCCAATTCCGGCGCGATGGCACCACTGGTCCAGGCCCAGCCATAGATAACCAATATGGTCGCGAGGGCACCATAACATAAATAAACAACCCACATGGGAACAAAGGCCGACAGCCGCCGGTCAGTCAGTACCGCTTTTCTTATTTCCGGGTCAGAAATTTTCCTGATAACGACGTAATGAAAAACCCCGCTGTAAATCATAATCGCCACTGTCCATATAATGGACGGGGCCACAAGCAGGGCGATATACAGTCGCGGTGTCGGCGTGATCAGGGCAAATTTTATCACCATGAACAAACTGGCCATCGCCAGAAGATATGAAAAGCCCCGCATTACCATGTTGCAGGTTCGGGCAGAGGTAAATTCCGGATGGTCGGCAATCCAGCCCGGATTTTTTGTGCGCGCCATATGGTCGCTTAACTGGCAAATATAATGGGTGGTGAAAATAAAGACGACCGGTATCTGGCTAAGCGCAAGTATTATCAGTATAATATCGGTCATCATATCACCCTTCAAGTTGGTTTAACTGTTTGTGCAACAACGCATAAATATCGGATTTCGCAATTCCTGCGGTCTGAAATCCCGTCACCAGTTCATCAAGCAGCAATTGTGCGTTTTGATTGTTGTTGCGGGCGATATGCAGTGCGGCCTTTTTATGGACAAAGGTTCCCTTGCGCCCTGCCGTCTGAATGATATGCCGGCTTTCCAGCAGCTTATAGGCTTTCGCGACCGTGTTGTGATTTAACCCCAGATCACTGGCCAGCTGCCGGATGGAAGGCAGGCTGTGGCCCGGGGGCAATGTCCCCCGCAGGATAGCCTGTGTGATCTGCTGCACAATCTGTTCATAGACCGGCAGGATATTATTCATGTCAATTTCGATTTCCATTGACCCATTGTATATCATATTGTACCATACTGCAATAGTACAATATGTAAATTATTTGAAAGGCAGAAAAATGAGCATATTATTCAAGGGAATATTAACGGTTATCATGGTTGGCCTGTCGGGTAATTTTGCTGCACATGCCACTTCGCCGGATGTCGGCAAGCTGGAAAAGGCCCTTCAGACCCACATCACCCATGATCAGGCCGTGGGTCTGGTTGTGGGTATTCTTGACGATAACGGGCGTCAAATTATCAGTTTGGGTAAAAGTGATCGGCTGAACGGGCCCGTCGTGGATGAGAATAGTATATTTGAAATTGGCTCTGTGACAAAGACCTTCACCGGGATTTTGCTGGCCGAAATGGTGATAAGGGGCGAGGTCAGTCTGGATGATCCTGTGGCGGAATATCTGCCCGAAAATGTCACCCTGCCAAGTCGTGACGGTCAACAGATCACGCTCAGACATTTGGCAACCCATACATCGGGACTGCCAAGAATGCCGGATAATTTCAAACCCGTATATGCCACAAATCCCTATGCGGATTACACTGTTCAGGATATGTATGATTTCCTGTCCGGCCATAAATTAACCCGTGATATCGGGGCGGTGGCGGAATATTCAAATATCGGCATGGGGTTGCTGGGGCATATATTGGCCCGAAAAGCCCAGATGCCTTACGAAGATCTGGTGAAACAGCGTATCCTCCGGCCGCTTGGCATGAAGGACACCACCATAACAATTTCTGCCGCCCAAAAGCCGCATTTCACCACGGGTCATGACCCGGCGGGGGAACCGGCCAGCCATTGGGATATCCCGACCTTTGCCGGTGCGGGGGCCTTTCGTTCCACGGGTAAGGACATGATGACTTATCTGGCGGCCAATATGGCCGTGACAGTAACGTCATTATCCCCCGCCATTGAAATGAGCCACAGGTTTCAACATGAATTTGGCTCAAAGGACATGTATATCGGTCTTGGCTGGTTAACCAGGACCGGGGCAGAAGCCACCGTTATCTGGCATAATGGTGGCACCGGCGGTTACCGCACATCCATTGGATTTGACAAAAGCCGGAAGCGCGGTGTATTCGTGCTGACTAATTCTCAGGATGACCCGGATAAAATCGCAATGGCGATCCTGAAAGATGAAATAGCATCACTGGTTGTCGAACCGGCCGAAACCATCACAAATGTCGGAAAATTTGTTGGCGATTATCAATTGGCACCAAATTTTATCCTCTCCGTCACTGCAGAAAAGGGGCGTTTGTATGTGCAGGCGACGGGACAGGTAAAACTGCCGATCTATGTTAAAGGACAAAATGAATTTTTCTATAAAGCCGTTAATGCCTCCCTGAGTTTTATCGAGGATGAGGCGGGTAATATAAGCTCGTTAATCCTGCATCAGAACGGCAATCATCCGGCAAAGAAAATCCGTTAACCGCAAAGCATGGCAGGATAATTCTCACCCCCGGAAAAACCATCTTGTTTATTAACCATTCTCAAGTATAAAGAATCCCGAACCTTTTCTATCCGTGGATACAGAATTATGCCTGATGAGAATTTTAAAGAAACCTCCCTGCGTTATCACCGGGAACCGACCCCCGGAAAACTTGAAATAAGCCCGACCACGCCATTGTCCAACCAGCGTGATCTGGCGCGGGCCTATTCGCCCGGTGTGGCTTTTGCCTGCGAGGCCATTGTCGAGGATCAGGCGGCGGTCAATGAAATGACCATTCGCGGCAATCTTGTGGGGGTGGTCACCAACGGCACGGCGGTGCTGGGGCTGGGCAATATCGGGCCGCTGGCGTCAAAGCCGGTGATGGAAGGCAAGGCGGTATTGTTCAAAAAATTTGCCGGCATCAATGTATTTGACATTGAAATTGACCAGAATGACCCGGAAAAGCTCATTGATACCATCGCCGCACTGGAACCGACATTCGGGGCCATTAATCTGGAAGATATCAAGGCCCCGGAATGTTTTATCGTGGAAAAAGCCCTGAAGGAACGGATGAATATTCCGGTCTTTCATGATGATCAGCATGGTACGGCCATCGTGGTCGGCGCGGCGATCTATAACGGCCTGCGTATTGTGGATAAGAAACTGGAAGATGTGACGGTTGTGGCCACCGGCGGTGGTGCGGCGTCACTGGCGTGTCTTGACCTTCTGGTCAGCATGGGCCTGAGGCGGAAAAATGTCAGTCTGGTGGATATCGAAGGTGTGGTCTATGTGGGCCGCGAAAAAGACATGAACCCCTATAAGGACAGATATGCCATAAAAACCGACAAGCGTAGCCTGAATGATGTCATTGACGGGGCGGATATTTTTCTGGGCCTGTCGGCACCGGGTATCCTGAAGCCGGATATGGTGGCGCGTATGGCCCCGAAACCCTTCATTCTGGCTCTGGCCAACCCGACGCCCGAAATCCTGCCGGAGGCTGTCAGCAAAGTGCGCGATGATGCCATTATGGCCACGGGACGGTCCGATTATCCCAATCAGGTCAATAATGTGCTGTGTTTCCCGTTCCTGTTTCG
>UOEJ01000138.1_pt1 | contig 23068 bp, 24 predicted proteins | sample 1989191 | NCBI WGS metagenome assembly UOEJ01 (sample SAMEA4712195, study PRJEB27164) | hydrothermal vent metagenome | biome: marine basaltic hydrothermal vent biome; feature: marine hydrothermal vent; material: mineral | place: Pacific Ocean | collected 2011-06-14/2011-07-23 | depth 1719 m | reverse complement strand
CCAGAACTGCCATTTATCATCTGTAAGCACCAGTATCTCCCATTTTTAAATGTTTACAAATTAGCAAAAAATAGCTGTCCGCCCAAGTTACGGCTGTTGACAAAAAGGGTTTTGTAAATTTTCTCGTCAGAAATGGCGGATAAAGATCAAAACCTGTGGTTATATCGTAAGTTTTAACCCAAAAACTTCACTTATCGAAGTCATTTCAGGTATTCTGCCACAATTATGCTGACCTGAAATTTATGACATTCTTTCGCCTCTTCAAAACACTTAACAGAAAAGGATCAAAACAATGAAACAGGATTTAGAGCCCCCTGCACTTATATCAAGGGCGGTTGGGGCAAGACACGATTGATATCAGGGTTTGCTGACAATTAAGGTTTGGGTGTTGGTTTGGTCATAATGACCTAATTTCGCCGTACTATTTTAACTTCCAATAGTTAGCAGCTTTACGTTTTTGGATTAAAAATTTCTTCCGCCAGAGCGAAATCTTCTCTGGTATCAATTTCCGTCCATTTTAATCCCGTTATATCCAGAATATTAAAGGGAACGCCTTTTGCGATTAATCTTTCATAGGCAGCTTCGTAATATTCCTGATGATTTTTCTTATTTTCCATCATCTCGGTCAGTTCCGCCAACAAACGCCCTGCTGTTTCACGACTGATTTTTTCAATGCCGATTGATTCACCAACAGCATCTTCAGGATCAACTGTTTTGCTGGCTTTAACCACCCGGTTTTGATCATCAATAATGACCTTGATTTCTTCTGCCTCAAGATTGATGTTTTTATCAATGCATAAACAGTTATCATAGTCGCTGTGAACAAGATTTTTAAGAATTTGTCTGTCAAACACCACGTCAGCATCAAACTTCACAAAATCTGACTCTTTAACCTCATTCATAGCAAGCATGAGAGAAAAGCCCGTATTTGTTTCTGCATATCGTTCATTTGTAATAAATCTGGTGTTTAAATCCGGAAATTTTGTTTTCACATACTCTTTGATCTGTTCCTGTAAATACCCGACAACAAAAACAACTTCACTGATGCCACAATCCTGAATGTGTGATAGCATCATTTCAAGTATCGTATTGCCGCCGACCTTCAAGAGACTTTTCGGACAGTTATCCGTTAAAGGCCTTATTCTGGAACCAACGCCGGCGGCTAAAATAATCGCTTTCATTCTATTTTACTCTTTTTCATTTTTCAATTTTAACTTTTTGACGGCGATCTATCTGGCGACCTCTTTGCCATCCACGGGCGAGACCATAATAAATCTGACTGATGGCAAAGACCCAGAGCATCGGCGTGAGTTGATCAAGGATCAAGGCCAGAGATAACATGAAGATAAAGACGCCTTCGTTAAATAAAATGATTTTACGCTGTTCGCCTGCAAACCATTTTAAGTTTGCCAAAAGATCAAACTCAAGACCAGCTGTGGCGGTTTTTTGAGCATCTGCCTCTGCTAAGGATGATTTTTCCAGATATTTGCTGTCGCGGGACATTTCAGTATAGATGGTGACATATTTTACGTATCCCCGCAGAGAGTAGAAAGCCACACCCGCAAAAGCTAAAAATACCGGCAACACATCATGAGATTGAACATAAGCTGCATAGCCCACTGATCCAAACCAGATGGTGACCTGTATTTGATCGGTTATCCTGTCATAATAGGCCCCTGATTGTGAGGTGCTTTTTCGATAGCGGGCCATTTGCCCATCCATACAGTCAAGGACATGACTTACGTGAATTAAAATCGCTGCCACAATAAAATTCATTGTTCCGCCTGCAAGGATAAACAGGGCAGATATGAGCGCGATGATGAAAGAAAAGAGTGTAATCAAGTTCGGCGTGAGCCATTTAATATCAACGACAAAATAATTAACTGCAATTGCCAGGGGGGACGTGACAAAAGAAGACCACCACTCGTCATCTTTCGTTTTTGTTGCCCATAAACGGATAAGTTTCTTATTCATTGTTAGTTTTTAGATACCAGAGAAGTATTTTCCGAATTTTCATTGGCGTAAGAAAATAGTGCTTGATGGTCATTGGCAGAGATGACGTTGATAATCTCAAGCTGATCAAAATTTCTCAAAATTTCGCCCAAAGACTTTAAGAAAAACTGGATATCATCCAATGATAATTCACCAATATTTCCAACCTGAAATACTTTGTTTTTAAAGCACCCCTTGCCTTCGTAGATAATGATGGATTTTTCACGTAATTTTTCACGTAATATACTCACATCAATGTGTAATGGTATCTGAACAGTGGTCAGGACAGAGCACATATCTTTTTGGTCAATCAGAAATTTGAGGCCTAAATTCAACATACCCTGCCTTAAAAGATTTGCTTTATGTCTCAGGTCGGCATAACGATTAGTAACGCCCTCATTCAGGATATTGATCAGCGTTTGTTCCAAAGCATAGAATAAATGAACCGCAGGTGTATTCGGCGTTTGCGAATAAGTTTTGATAAAATCATAAAATTTATACAAGTTCAAATAGGTGGATTTAACCGGAAGATGTTTTAGTTTTTCAAATTCTTCTGTTTTTCCAACGACAAATGATAATCCGGAATAAGAACCAATCGCTTTTGAACTTGAACTTGAACAAAAGGCGATATGACATTTTTCCATATCAATCACTTCTGCACCCGCACTGCTCACGCAGTCGACAATGAACATCGCCCCATATGCTTTTGACAAGGCCCCAACCTCTTCCAGAGAATTCAGCATACCAGAACTGGTTTCATGATGAACCATAGCAACGATATCTATGGAATATTTTTTCAGATAGTCTTCTATTTTTTCCAAATCCAAACTTTCTCCCCAGCCAAATTCAAGCAGGAAAGTATTTCCATTCTGAATTTTGGATATGCTGTGCAATCGGTCACCAAACTCACCATTGGATAAAACAAGAATATTTTCATCCCCGACAACGGAGGACAGGATCGTTTCATTCGCCGCTGTTCCTGAGCCAGTAATAACGACCGCCCGGTAGTCAGCAGTGTCCTGTAGGCCAAAGAGTTTCAGTAATTTATTCTCAATACTCTGTAATAAACGATCAAAATCAATCTCTCGATGGCAGATATCTTGCTTGCTAATGGCCTCGCGCACATTTTCAGCCACATTTACCGGACCTGGTGTGAATAGCAAATATTTACTCATCGCGTTTTATGACTCCAAAATATATAGACTGGTAACCTTGAGAGCCGCCAAGCACAAAAATTCCATAGCAAAGGCTTGCTTGGATATTTTTTGAAAAAGGGACAACTCTGCCGAATTTCAGCTTCGGGGAAGGATCGCGTACACTCTATCATAAATTTGCAACAAAAGTGTAATAAATATTGCATTTGACAAATTAAGTCTGGTTTTTCCGGAACAAATTTCTCTAGCGGTGCTCCTCCTTAAAGTAGATGAAAGAGGTGGCCCACTCCGTTGGACAGGTAAATTTGTCGCGCCCCAAGGGGTCGCATCATAAGCCAAAATATGTGCGAAGAACAAGCTTGCCAATGGAAGGGCCATTGCCTGCGCTTGTTTTCTGCCTATTTTGTTATATAAGGTGACAGAATTGTACGATATTAATAGATACTGACCCTGGAATATGTCGGTTCAGGTAAAGGAAATTGCGTTATGTCTATTTGGTCTTCTATCATTGGCGGGGCTGCCGGGGGTGCTATTCTGGGTGGGCCGATCGGGGCGATCATCGGGGCAGTCGCCGGGCATTATATCGGTAAGAAAATGGGTGAGGGCGGCGGGATTGCAACCGATCAGGTCACCTTCACCATCGGGGTTATCGCCCTGAGCGCCAAAATGGCCAAGGTGGATGGCCATGTGAGCCGCGAGGAAATAGACGCCTTCAAGCAGGCTTTCCAGGTACCGGAAGGTGAAATAAAAAATGTGGCCCGGGTGTTTAATCTGGCCCGCAAAGAGGCCACCGGGTTTGAGCCCTATGCCAGCCAACTGGCCAGATTATTTCATGATAAACCGGCCATGCTGGAAGAATTGCTGGGTATATTATTTTATATTGCACGGGCGGACGGGGTGATCCATCCGGCGGAAGTTGACTTTCTGGAAAAAGTGTCGGCTATTTTTGGCTTCTCGGCGGCGGAATTCGACCGGATCAGGGCGGAAAACCTTGGCCCGGACAAGGCCGATCCCTACACAATTCTGGGCATGAGCCGCGATGCCACGGACCGGGAGATCAAATCCGCTTACCGCAAACTGATCAAGGAACATCACCCGGACCTGCTGGCGTCACAAGGCCTGCCGCCGGAATTTATCGAAGTGGCCAACGAAAAACTGTCGGTAATTAATGTGGCTTTCGACCGGATTGAAAAAGAACGGGGCATGAAGTAGATATGCCGTTTCATCACGTCCTGTTCGGCTTTCTGGTTTCGCTGGTCTGGGGGGTTAATTTTGTTGTGATGAAAATCGGCCTGGATCATCTTTCACCATTTTTGTTTGTTGCGCTGCGTTTTGCTATTGTCTTTTTGCTGCTGTTTCCATGGCTGCGCATTATCAGGGGACATATGTGGTTGATATTCGCGGTGGGAGTATGTCTGGGCGGGCTTCATTTTTCCTTTGCCATCATGGGGTTAAAGCTGGCGGAGAATATAACATCAATTATTGTCATTGTTCAGCTCCATGTTCCCCTGACACTGATTATGGCGCATTTTTTTCTCAGGGAAAAGCTGAGTTATTGGCGGGGGAGTGGTATATTGGTTGCCTTTATCGGTGTATTGATTATATCCTTTGACCCGACTATTGTCAGTGAACGTATTGCCATCATCGTTATTTTCGGGGCCACCATGCTATATTCCATCGGGGCAATATTGATGCGGAAATTACACAATGTCGGGGTGCTTAATACCCAGGCCTGGACGGCGGTTTTCGGACTGCCCATATTACTAAGCCTGTCCCTGTTTACGGAAACAGACCAGTTGGGGCAGATTACCAATATGAATCTGGCAGGCTGGGGGACGGTATTCTATACGGCGGTATTGTCCTCTATGGTGGGGTATGGCGGCATGAATTTCCTGTTACGCCGTCACCCGGTCACCCTGATTGCACCGATTTTTCTCAGTACGCCGCTCTTTGCCACGGTGGCGGCGGTAATGGTATTTGACGAGGTTATGACCACACGTTTTTACATCGGGGCGTCTTTCACCATGCTGGGTCTTGCGGTTATTCATATTCGGGACTGGTGGAAAAAACGTCAACTGGTCAGAGAGCTGCTGCCATGATCCAGTATTATTCACCAAATTTTGATAACCGGCCTGCGGGGGCAAATGTGAAATATCTGATTTTGCATTATACCGGCATGGCGACAGGGCAGGCGGCACTGGACAGGCTGTGTGACAGTCACTCCAAAGTCAGTGCCCATTATCTGATAGAAGAAGACGGACGGATATTCGCACTGGTCGGGGAAGACAGGCGGGCCTGGCATGCGGGGGTATCCTCGTGGGAGGGCGAGACTGATATCAACGGCCTTTCCATCGGGATTGAACTGGTCAATCCGGGGCATGACACGCCGGGTTACAAGGGGGATTACCGGTCTTTTCCGGATATGCAGATCATGTCCCTGATCGGGCTTTGTCAGGATATTCTGGCCCGGCATGACATAAGGCCCTGCCATGTTCTGGGTCATTCGGATGTGGCACCGGGCCGAAAATCTGATCCGGGCGAGCTGTTTGACTGGCACCGTCTGGCGGATGCGGGCGTTGGTATTTGGCCGTCAGACAATATTCCGCACGGGGCGGGGGCAGCAGGTGACCTGACCGCCTTCCAGCAGAAACTGGCGGATTTTGGTTACGGGATTGATGTGACAGGATTAATGGACCCTCAGACCATTTCGACCGTTCGCGCCTTTCAAAGACATTTCCGCCCCGGCGATATAGCTGGAAATATTGACCGGGAATGTCATGAAATACTGAACAGCCTGTTGCGGCTCAAGGGCTGACGTTATTTCGGTTCGAGGGTGTCACCGGTATGGTTGCTGTTGCGTTTGTCAGGCAGCAGGCCTTCGGGCAGATTTTTCAGGGTTTTCCCCGTATTTGGTCCCGCCGGGCCATGTTCAAATAAATATTCATCATCCCCTGAACAGCCCGCCATAAGGCTGGTGATTAATCCGGTGAGAAGCAAAGCTGTAAATCTGTTTCTGGTCATATATTCGGTATCCGGTAAGAGGGGATATTTTCCTGTTAATTTTTGGTAATGTGCCTGACTTTCGACATCAAAGCAAGATGCGGTTCAATTTTATCAATAATTATTACCGCCATTAAAGCTTTGTCAATGATTCTGCTCTAGAATTTCAGGCATGATGGCCATTTATGGTACTAGGGAGTAGTGCCAGGGAGTAGAGCCAGGGAGTAGAGCCAGGGAGTAGAGAATGTCAGTTTCGTCCATGGCAAATGACGCGGAAAGAATAAAAAATATCAAGCAGGGCTTGAAATGTCTGCGGACAACGAAACGGCGGACGGTGGTCTGGCCGGCAACGTTATATGTGATGGATTTTGAATTCCGGGCCATGCTTTATGATATTTCCCTTGGTGGGTTGCGTCTGAAACTACCCCTTCCTCTGGCGAGGGGGACTGAAGCATCGGTCAGGGTTAAAAACAAGGTCACATTGAATACACGGGTTGTCTGGTGTGCCGGTGAATTTATCGGGCTGAAATTTTGTGACCCTGTTGATGTGGTGCGCAAGGCTTTGGGAGAATTGTCAACAGGTCTTGATGATTATTAGGGCAACCTGCGCTTTTTTCTGTTTTTTCTTTTTAATTTAGATTACGTTCCCCTGATCCAGATGGTCGGATGGTCGCTGCTGTATTTATATGGCAGAGGAAAGTCCGGGCACCACGGAAGAACGGTGCCGGTTAATGGCCGGCGAAGGTGACTTCAGGGAAAGTGCCACAGAAAGCAAACCGCCTGTGCAAGGATTTATCCTGAACAGGTAAGGGTGAAAGGGTGCGGTAAGAGCGCACCGCCCCGCTGGTAACAGGGGGGGCAGGGTAAACCCCACCGGGTGCAAGATCGAATAGGAACGTCAGTCCTCGCAAGAGGGCAGCCCCTCTTCCGGGGTGTCGTTCGGGTAGATTGCATGAGGATGCTGGTAACAGCATTCCCAGATGAATGACCATCCATCTGACTTGCTTATGGCATTTATGTCATGGGCAGGGCAGGGGACAGAACCCGGCTTACAGACCATCTGGATTTATTTTTTTTAGTCGGACAAATTTCTTTGGTTGGGCAAATTATCTTTGGCCGGCAAGCTTTGCAAATTCATATTCCCTGACTTCAACAATTTTGTCTATGACAAAGCCCTTGCGTTCAGGGTGTCTTTTGCGTACCTGCTCAATTACCTCATTTTTATCTTCCGCCTTATAGGTCAGGAAATGCAAATTCGCCCAGTCCCGGTTGAAATTGGGATGTTCTTTATTTTTCTGGACCAGCTCGCGAACCTGGCTGTTATAGAGCGAAACTTCAAAATGTTTAAGTTTACCGGTCATGACTTCTTTTCTCTCTGGAATTCACACAAATCATACTGACCGGCATGGTAGCGGTCATTGTTTAATTTATGTTTAATTGCAGTGATTTTTTCTCAGGTTTTTACCTGATAGGATACCGGCAGAATGGTGGCCAGAGCCGTTGCCACGTGCTTTTCCTGATTTTCCTCAGTGACGGCATAAACATCGGAACGGCATATCACCTGACGTTTTCCGGCACGGATAACCTGGCCCTTGCCGATGAAATGCCTGCCAATGGCCGGGGCGAGAAAATTGATTTTATATTCCTGTGTCACCACTTCACCGACCATGGTTGCCGCCGCATAGCCACAGACATTATCGGCCAGATAACCAACCACACCGCCGTGGATAAAGCCATGCTGCTGGGTTAATTCCGGCTTGAAGGGAATTTCCAGCTGGGCATAGCCATCTTCAAGCCGGGTAAGCTGAACATTCAGCAGAGCCGAAAAGGGCTGATGCTGCATGATGTCCTTTATATATAATTTTAATTCATCCAGTGAGATTTTTTCCATGTGATTTCTGCTTTATTTTTTCTGAATATTAAAATAGAATATATTTCTAGAATAATATTCTATTAAACAGAGTCAAGGGAAAATAATGGTGGAAATATTATGAGCACCCGACCAAAAACGGCACAGCGTCGTGAGCAGATCATGCTGGCCACACTGGATATTTTTCTGGAACAGGGGGTTGAAAATACCAGAATTGAGGATATATGCCTTCGTGCCGGGGCCAGCGTTGGCAGTATCTATCACCATTTTGGCGGCAAAAAAGCTCTGGCTGATGCCCTGTATCTTGAGGCACTTGACCGTTATCTCAAGCCCCTTGACCAGGCAGTGTCAAAGGTGCAAACCCCGCCTGAATTCTTTAACGCCATTGTTTGCCATCATATAAACTGGGTGCGTGATAACAGAAGCTGGGCAAGATATCTGCTGCTGATCCGGCGTCATGACAGATCGGCCGAACTGGAAGAAAAGGTTGCGCAATTAAATGGTCAATATCTGAAAGGCGCATTTGATCAATTGAAGAAATATGCGGACGGCGGACAGATTCGCAAACTGCCCCGATATTTATATGCGCCGATGATCATGGGGCCGTGTCAGGAACTGGTCCGGCAGTATCTTGAGAACCGTCGCGGCAGCCTGCCGGATGATGTGATTGATACTGTGGCGGATGTGATCTGGCGCGGATTGAAAAGCTGACAGCCGTATAATTATCCTGTACCCTGTCCGCAACAGAATATTTAAAATATATTATCAAGGGATAAATATGCGTTTTGTGAAATTTTTCTTCTCCATGCTGATCGGGGCCGGTCTTTTTGCACCCGCAGCATTCTCCGCTACAGCATTGTCGGGACAGACCAAATTGTCCATTGACCGGATAACCAGCAGTCCGGCACTGGCGGGCAGTGCGCCGCGTGCGGTGAAATTCTCGCCGGACGGTACAAGGGTAACCTTCCTGCGCCAGAGTGCCGCCGATTACAAGGTTCTGGACCTGTGGGAATATAATCTGAAAGACAAGGTGGCGCGGCTGCTGGTGGCGGCCTCATCCCTGACCGATGGTACAGAAAAGCTGTCACAGGTTGAGCGCGCCCGGCGGGAACGGATGCGGATCACGGACCGGGGGATTGTGTCCTACAGCTGGTCAGAGGATGGCCAAAAACTGCTTTTCCCCCTTGGTGGTGATTTATATCAATATATTCTGGATCGGGGGCAGGCGGTGCGTCTGACCCATTCGCCAGCCTTTGAAACTGACAGCCGTTTTTCGCCTGAGGGAAATTTTGTATCCTATATCCTGGACCATAATATCCATATTGTTGATGTCCGGTCGGGCAGGGAGCGCAGACTGACAACATCCCCGTCCCCAACCACAAAGAACGGCAGTGCGGAATTCATCGCCATGGAGGAGCTGGACCGGGATACCGGCTATTGGTGGTCCCCTGACGAAAAATATATGGCCTTTATTCAGTTTGACGAAGCCCCGGTGGAAATCGGTCAGCGTTACGAGGTTAACCGGGATAGTTTCAAGGTTCTGGAGGAACGCTATCCCCGTGCGGGCACCAGAAATGTCACGGTCAGGCTGGGTATAATGACGGTCAGGACCGGTAAGGTGATATGGGTTGACCTTGGCGATGATCCGGATATTTATCTGGCGCGGGTCAAATGGGTGCCTGATAACAGCGGTATATTCTTTCAACGGTTAAACCGTGATCAGAACCGGCTTGATCTGATTTTTGCCGATGCAAAGACCGCCAAAAGCCGGCCCGTATTGACCGAAACATCAAAATACTGGGTCAATCTGCAGCATAATCTGAAATTCATTGATCAGGGCAGGGCCTTTGTCTGGGCCTCGGAACGCAGTGGCTTCAATCATCTTTATCATTACCGGACCGATGGCACATTGCTTGGCCAGCTGACCGATGGCAATTGGGTGGTGACCGGATTATTGCAGGTGGACGGGGATGAGGTATATTTCACCGGTCATGCAGATACCCCCATTGAACATCATCTTTACAGGATAAAACTGTCGGATCGCAAAGTGACAAACCCTGCCCGGATATCCCGCCCCGGCGGCTGGCATAAATTTGTCTTTCCAGAGCATGGCACGGATTATATCAATTATTATTCCGACCCCAAAACCCCCAGTCAGGTATCAATCCGTAATGGCGCGGGGCAGCTTGTGACCTGGATCGATAAAAATGCCCTGGGGGAGGGACATCCGTATTTCCCCTATCTTGGCAGTCATATTGTGCCGGAATTTGGTACATTCAAGGGACCGTCCGGTGATGATCTCCATTACCGCATCTATAAGCCTGCCCACATGAAAGCGGGGCAGAAATACCCGGTGATCTTTGCCCTTTATGGCGGCCCGCTGGCACAATGGGTCCGGCGGCAGTGGGACAAGCCGTTTCATCAGCTTCTGGCACAAGGCGGTTATGTCGTATTCACCCTTGACAACCGGGGCAGTAATTACCGTGGTGTGGAATTCGAGGCGGCACTATACCGCCAACTTGGCAAGGTTGAGGTGGAAGATCAGGTCGCCGGGGCGGAATTCCTCAAACAGTTTGATTTCGTCGATACGGACCGCATCGGGGTTTATGGTCATAGTTACGGCGGCTATATGGCCCTGATGTCGCTGTTTCAGGCACCGGAGATTTTCAAGGTTGGTGTCTCCAGCGCCCCGGTAACCGAATGGCGGCTGTATGACACGGCCTATACGGAACGTTACCTTGGTCAGCCCGATAAAAACCGCAAGGGATATGATCAGAGCAGCGTTTTTCCCTTTGTGAATAAGCTTGTGGGCAAGTTGCTTTTGATTCACGGTATGGCCGATGATAATGTGATTTTTAACAACAGCAGTATGCTGCTGGATGAATTGCAGAAAAACGCCCTTCAGTTTGATTTTATGGCCTATCCCGGACAGACCCACAGAATTGGCAGTGATAAAATGCGAAAGCGGCATTTCCTGAGTTTGATCAAACGTTATTTCGATGAAAACCTTTAGGGTCTGACCCTGGACTCAGACCCTGGACAGCCTGATATTTATTATTTATTAAGGCTGATCCTGTATAATGAGAATTGATGCACAGAAATAAAACCTTATGGGTGATGATATGACAAATCAAGATGTAAGATCCGTATTGAATTCAATGCGCAGACATAACAGAAGAACGGTTATTCAGCCTGCGACACTGGCTGTGGGCAGTTTTGATTTTGATTGTACGGCCTATGATATTTCCCTTGGCGGTATCCGGCTGAAAGTTGATATGCCCATAGAAGAGGGCACCAGCGTTTATGTGCAGCTCAGGAACAAACTGAAACAAACGGCCAAAGTCATCTGGTCCGCAGACGGTTTTTTGGGGCTCAGTTTTGTGGAAAACCCTGAAAAAATCAGGGTCGGTCTGGGGAATCTTGCCAATGGCCTGAGTTAAAACTTGGGGCCTGAGTTAGGAATTGGGGTTTAAGTTAGAGCCTGTGACCTGTTTTTTATTTTGATTTTCTTTGATAAAACGGATTTTTGTATATGAGTAAAGCCAACAAGGAAATTGATGCGGAAATCCGCAGACGTTTTTCCCGTCAGCCTGTATTGTTAAAAGCGGTTCTGGATACCGGACATTATGAATTTGAATGTGTCGCTTATGATCTGTCCCTGAAAGGCATCAGGGTCAAGCTTGATCTTCCACTGGAAACCAGATGTGAAGTATGGCTGATGATAAAGGACTGCCCCCATATGCCCGCCCATGTGGTTTGGGCCAGGGATGGCTATATCGGCCTCGAATTCACCCTGCCACCGTCACAGGTGGCAGAAATCCTGGGCAGCATAGGGGCGAATTTGCCCAAAATCTGACCCCTCGGTCCCGATAGTATTTTCTCAGAAAGACAGCAGATCGATAAAATTTGCTGTCTTTGAATTTCTGACGCATTGATTTTGGATTCCAACGTCCGTCTGGCTGTCTTTTTCCGAGTCCTTTTGCGGGAATATATTCTTTTCCGCCCAAATGCCATATTTTCCCATGCAAGACCGTTCTGATCGAACCACTTTTTTTGTTCCGGATTTTCCGGGAATGGAAGAAGTGTCTTCACTTATCCCATTGTAATATAAGGTATAATCAGGAATATCATATGATATTAACGCCTTGTTAATGGTCGTTCTGTACCATATAATACCATTGACTATCCATGCAGTACCATGTTATTCCATGATAAGCATATGAAGGGTAATTTACAAACATGCCCTTGCGGCACATGAAGAATAACATAACAGGCTAACAAAAAACAGGGCTGGGAATGCCATTATTTACGTCGACATACACCAACAAGGTGGATAAGAAAGGCCGGGTTTCCGTTCCGGCGTCTTTCCGTTCGACGTTGCCCGATGATGATCAGTCCGTCTCAGTCTTCCCGTCTCTGGTGGGCCGGGCGATTGAGGGCTTTGACCGTTCCTATCTGGGCCATATTCAGGCGCGTCTGGATAATTATGATATGATGACCACCCCGGCCCGGACACAGGATCCGGCCATTAAAATCCTGTCACGGGTTATGGTCATCTCCATCGACAGTGACGGGCGAATTGTTCTGCCCCAGGAATTTATCAAATATGCGGGTATTACCGACCGGGCAGTCTTTGTCGGGCTCGGCAGCAGTTTTCAGATATGGAGCCCGAAAGAACATGCCGCCGTATATGGCCAGAATGATGGACTTCAGAGATGATGGCACAACAAACCCATGACCCCCGCCATTTCCCCGTTATGCGTGATGAGGTTATGACCGTGGCCGCCCCGGGGGACGGGGAGATATTTGTCGACGGCACATTTGGTGCCGGGGGCTATTCAAGGGCCTTGCTGGAAACGGCGGACTGCCGGGTTTATGCCATTGACCGTGACCCTGCGGTTCGGGAAATTGCGGATAAGCTCAGGCAGGAATTCCCTGACCGTTTCACCCTGCTGCCGGGATGTTTTTCCCAAATGGACGAACTGGTTAAAAGTCAGGGCGTGGAACTGGTGAATGGTGTCCTGCTGGATATCGGCGTGTCATCCATGCAGTTTGACAATGCGGAACGGGGATTTTCATTCCAGCATGACGGGCCGCTTGATATGCGTATGGGCAATCAGGGCCAAAGTGCCGCCGATGTGGTCAACGATACTGAGGAATCCGACCTTGCCGACATCATATATCAGTATGGTGAGGAAAAAAAATCCCGCCGCATAGCCAGGGCAATTGTCGAGACCCGCACCAGCATCCCCGTCACCCATACGGCACAATTGGCCGGCATCATTGAAAAGGCCGTGGGTTACAGACGCTATATCAAGGGACGGCGGCAGATACATCCGGCCACAAGAACATTTCAGGCCCTGCGTATTTATGTCAATGACGAATTGGGTGAACTGACCAGGGGACTTATGGCGGCGGAAAGGATACTTGCCCCCGGTGGGCGGCTTTGCGTGGTGTCTTTTCATTCTCTGGAAGACAGGATCATAAAAAAATTCTTCAAGCAAAGAAGCGGGGATACCTCACGTGGTTCACGCCATCTGCCGCAGGCTGTGGCCAATGTGGATGTGCTGCGTCCGGCATCCTTCGACATGATTGTCCGGGGGGCGGTAAAGGCCTCAAGGAAGGAAATAGAACAGAATATCCGCTCGCGGTCGGCAAAACTTCGCGGGGCCAGCAGAACATCTGCACCACCCTGGCTCACGAATGAGGGTGGAAATAAAACGGGAGACGAAAAATGATCAAGGTAGTTGTTGGCTTTTTTGTAATGATGGTAATGATTTCCGCCGGCACCGTTTATAGCCTGAAGGAGACAACCGAACGGCTTGAAAGCCGGGCCCAGCAATTGTCGGCCCTGATCCTCAAGGACCGGGCGGCCATAAAAGTATTGCGGGCGGAGATGGCCTATCTGGCACAGCCGGAACGGCTGCAGAAATTAAGCGAACGCTTTCTGGCTCTTGGCCCGTCCGGGTCTGATCAGATGGCGGATAATGTAAATTCCATTGCCAATCGTGGTGATTTCGGGCGTAATGATTCTGGGCGTGATAATCTCAAGCTGGTATCATTCCCCGTCGATGAATTCCCGCTGTTGCTGCCACAGGAAAAACCGGAATTCCAGAAAGACAAATTCAATCATCAGGTTGTTCTGGCCACCTATCCCCCAAAAGGCACTGCGGAAAAGAAAAATATCAGGACTGAAATAAAACAGACAAGTTTTTATAAGCGTATTTCCCTTAAAATCGGGGAGAGCGAATGAGGTCGGCTGACCTTCATATCGAGGGGGTTCGGTCCGCAAGACTTGAAGTGGCCCGAAATCGCCTGATGGTGCCAACCTTTCTTTTCGTGCTTGGTTTTGCGGCCCTGCTTGTGCGCCTGCTGTCCATTGGTCTGTTCGAGGATATTTCGGATCAGATCATTCAGGCCGGCTCCGCGAAGACGGAAATTGTCCGGGACAGAGTGGATATTCTGGACCGCAACGGCATCATTCTGGCAACAAATCTGTCCGCCCCGTCACTGGCGGTCCGGCCACGCCTGATCACAGACCCGGAAGAGACCGCAGACCGCATTGTGGCGGTATTGCCGGACCTGAACCGGGTCAGGGTGCTGAACCAGCTTAAATCATCGCGGCATTTCCTCTATATCCGCCGTAATCTCACCCCGAAACAGGTGTGGAAGATTAACGCCCTTGGTTATCCGGGGCTGATATTGGAAGATGCGGAAAAAAGGGTCTATCCACAGGGGCATCTGGTGTCCCATGTGCTGGGTTATGTTGATGTGGACAATAATCCGCAGGCCGGGGTTGAGAAGTTTTTCAATGATCATTTATCAAACCCGGTCCGGACAGATGACCCTCTCTATCTGTCCCTTGACCTGCGGGTTCAGCATATTGTCCGTCAGGAACTGGCCTATGCCATGGATAAATTTTCGGCAAGGGGCGGGGCCGGCATCGTTATGGACGTCAGGACCGGGGAAATTCTGGCGATGACATCGCTGCCGGATTTTGACGGCAACCTGTCCATTGACCCGCAAAGCCCTGAAATGAAAAACCGTAATATTCTTGAACCCTATGAAATGGGGTCGGGATTCAAGGTCTTTACCGTTGCCATGGCACTGGATAGCGGTGTGGTGAAAATGAATGATGAATTTGATGCCACCGTGCCGCTCAGGGTTGGCCGCCAGATCATTCATGACGATCATGCCAAAAACCGCCCCCTGAATCTGCCGGAGGTTTTTACCTATTCCTCCAACATCGGTTCGTCATTGATTATCCGCAAAGTAGGCATAGATCACCAGAAAGACTATTTGCAGAAATTGGGCATGTTTGAAAAACCGGTCGTTGAACTGACCGGTCTGTCCCGGCCCATCCTGCCGGCCCGCTGGGGCGAGATACAGTCCATGACCGTATCTTACGGCCACGGTATTGCCGTAACGCCGCTGCATCTGGTGACGGGAATAGCCGCGATGATAAATGGCGGACGCCTTATTCCTGCCACCTTGCTTCGCAATGATAAGGGGCTTGAGGAGACATCCTATGGTTTGTCCCGAACGGCTGATTATCCGCAGGTTATTTCACCGGAAACCAGCCGGAAAATGCGTCACCTGATGCGTCTGGCGGTGGATTACGGCAGTGGTGGCAATGCCCGGGTCGATGGCTACCGTGTCGGGGGCAAGACCGGTACTGCTGAAAAAGTCAAAAACGGATCCTATAGCCGTAATGACAAAATCACTTCTTTTGTCGGTGCCTTTCCCATGGATGATCCCCAATATGTGATTTTTGCCATGCTTGATGAACCCAAAGGCATAGAGGAAACCTTCTATAAGGCAACCGGCGGATGGGTTGCCGCCCCGGTGGTCGGGGAGATAATCCGGCGTATTGGCCCCCTGCTCGGGGTTATGCCGGAAAGAGATGTGGAAACAGAATACCAGAATTTAATATTGGTTAATCTCACAGATGAGTAAACCGGAATATGCCTGAAAAAATAACTGACAAGAACGGGAAATAATGAAACTTTCTGAACTGCTAAAAGACCGGACAATGGACTGTGATGTTGACATCACGGGTCTTACGGCCGACAGTCGGGCAGTGAAGGCAGGGTTTCTTTTTGCCGCCCTTCCCGGAACACAGGTTGACGGCGCGGAATATATCAATGATGCCATAACGGCCGGGGCCGTGGCCATTCTGTGCCGGCCTGATGTGGTTCAGGACAGGGGGGATGTCATCTGGATCAGTGATCAGATACCTGCCCGTTTTTTTGCCCATATTGTCGCCCGCTATTTTGATCGTCAGCCAGAGGTGGTCGCGGCGGTAACCGGCACCAACGGCAAGACATCCGTGGCCTCTTTCACTCATCAGATATGGCAACATATGGGTCATAAAGCGGGTATGATCGGCACGCTTGGAATCAGGGGTCCGGGGTTTTCCCGTGAAACCGGAATGACAACGCCTGACCCCGTCACCCTCCAGTCGGCCATGAGCGATTTATGCGAGGCGGGTGTTGATCACGTGGTTTTCGAAGCCTCCAGTCATGGTCTTGCCCAATATCGTCTGGATGGTATTAATGTTTCCGTGGCGGCCTTTACCAACCTGACCAGAGATCATTTTGATTATCACGGCAGTCCGGAAAATTACTTTTATGCCAAAGCAAGGCTGTTTGGCGAGGTCATGAAGCCGGGCAGTGTGGCGGTTCTGAATGCGGACTGTCCCATTGTCATGGAAATTGCCGATATATGCTGGGCGCGGGGTCACAGGGTGATCACGGTCGGACAGCATTCGGGCGATATTCGTCTGCTTCGCCAGCGGACATCGGATGTGGGCCAGGAAATTACCATCAGCTATCAAACGAAAATATATGACCTGACCCTGCCATTGATCGGGTCTTTTCAGGCCATGAATGCCCTGATGGCCGCCGGACTGGTGATCGGAAGCGGCGGCGATGTAAAGCGGGCCTTCGCGGGATTATCCTATCTCAAGGCCGTACCCGGCAGAATGGAACAGGCGGGTCGCCATGGAAGTGGTGCCAGGGTTTATGTTGATTATGCCCATACGCCGGACGCCTTGGAAACCGTGCTGCAAGCCATAAGACCACATGTCAAGGGCAGGCTGTCGGTGGTTTTCGGCTGTGGCGGGGACCGGGACCGGGGCAAACGCCGGATCATGGGCAGTATTGCGGCCCGTCTGGCGGACCGGACCTATGTCACCGATGACAATCCCCGAAGTGAAGACGGCGCCATGATCCGGTCAGAAATTATAAAGGGCTGCCCGGATGCCTTTGAAATCGCCGACCGGGGACAGGCCATAAAAGATGCCGTGAATGCCTTGGCAAAGGGCGATATCCTGCTGGTGGCGGGCAAGGGTCACGAGCAGGGACAGATTATCGGAGATACCGTTCGACCTTTTGACGACAGGTCAGAAATCCGTTCTGCCCTCGCGGCGGATACCCGTGAGCAGACATCTGACGGGGACAATTCGACAAGGCGGGTCGGCACATGACATTGACACCACTCTGGACATCGCAGGAAATCGCAGGGATATTTTCCACAGAGGTTAAAATATCTTGGCAGTGTCAGGGCATTTCCATTGACAGCAGAACCACAACAGAAGGTGATATTTTCTTTGCGCTCACCGGCCCCAATTCCAATGGCCATGATTATGTGAAGCTGGCCATCGCAAAAGGAGCCGTGGCGGCTGTGGTCAGCAAACCGGTTCAGGGGCTTGACCCGGATTTTCTGGTGATGGTTGATGATGTGAAGGACGCATTGGACAGTCTGGCACAGGCGGCAAGGGCGCGGGTTGATATTCCGGTTATCGCCGTCACCGGCAGCGTGGGCAAGACCGGCACCAAGGAGGCCCTCAAGGCGGCACTTGGCCGAAATAAAAAGGTCCATGCCAGCGTGTTGAGCTATAACAATGATATTGGCGTACCACTATCGCTGGCCCGGATGCCACGGGATGCGGACTATGGTATTTTCGAGCTGGGCATGAACCATGCCGGTGAATTGCGGCTTCTGTCAAAAATGGTCCGGCCCCATGTGGCCATCATCACAACTGTTGAACTGGCCCATAGTGAATTTTTCAGGGATGTGGAGGAAATTGCCGATGCCAAGGCGGAAATATTCGAAGGCCTGATGCCCGGCGGCACCGTGGTTCTTAATCATGACAACCGGCAATATGCCCGTCTGAGCGCGAAGGCAAAAGAGGGCAATATCGAGAATATCATTTCCTTCGGCTCTGACGAGACGGCCCATGTTCACCTGTTGCGCCAGGCCTTCCATGAAACCTGCAGCTGTGTCATCGCCAATGTCATGGGCCGGGTCATGACTTTCAAGATCGGCATGCTGGGTCATCACTGGGTCATGAACAGCCTGGCCATTCTGGCCGCTGTGGAGACGGTGGGTGGTGATCTGGGTCTTGCGGGACTTGGTCTTGCGGAGATGACCCCGCTTAAAGGGCGGGGACGGCGGCATCAGATTTTTCTGGATCATTCCGGGGAAGCCTCAATATTGTTGATTGATGAAAGCTATAATGCCAATCCCGCCTCCATGAGGGCGGCTCTGGAGACACTGGAACAGACCGGTGTGCGGCCGGGGGCAAGACATATCGCGGTTCTGGGCGATATGGCCGAACTGGGGGATATGAGCGAAGAACTGCACGGCGAACTTGGCGATGTGGTGACGGACAAGGACATTGACCGGGTCTATACGGTCGGCCCCCATATGAAACGCCTGTCCGACAGTCTGGCTGCTTTCCGGGTTGGCGGGCATTTTGACAGTCGCGCGGCACTGGAAGAAAAGCTGATCCGTGATATACGTCCGGGGGATGTGATAATGGTCAAGGGGTCCAATGCCAGTGGTATGGCAAAAGTTGTCGAAAAAATTCTGGATATGGAAGCACTGGCCATAAAGCAGGCGGTGTGAGGGAAAAATATTAATGCTGTATCATTTGTTATATCCTTTGAGTGATGATTTCGGGATATTTAATCTTTTCAGATATCTGACCTTTCGTACCGGCGGTGCCCTGATGACGGCATTTCTGATTAGTTTTCTCTGTGGCCCGTGGGTTATCGGATTGCTGAAGAAGAAACAGAAAAGAGGCCAGCCCATCAGGCTTGACGGGCCGGAAGGCCATATCCTGACCAAACAGGGCACCCCCACCATGGGCGGTTTTCTGATATTGCTGGGTCTGACGGCGGGGACGCTGTTATGGGCGGATCTGTCCAACCAGTATGTCTGGGCCTGTCTGGTCATCACCACCGGTTTCGGCATGATCGGATTTTCCGATGATTATTATAAAATTACCAGATCCAGTTCAAAAGGGGTTCCGGGACGGGTCAAGCTGATTTTGGAAATTCTGGTTTCCATCGTCGCGGTAATGATCATTATGGACAAGGCCGGGGACGCCATCAATACGCAGCTTGCGGTTCCCCTGTTCAAAAATGCCCTGATTGATCTGGGCTGGTTCATGATGCCCTTTGCCATTTTTATTCTGGTGGGGTCATCCAACAGTGTTAACCTGACCGATGGTCTGGATGGTCTGGCGATCATGCCGGTGATTATCGCTTCGGGGACTTTTGCCCTGATTGCCTATCTGGTGGGCAACAGTGTTTTTGCCGGCTACCTGCAATTGACCTATGTGCCCGGCGCCGGTGAGCTGGCGGTATTCTGTGCGGCGATTATCGGGGCGGGTCTTGGCTTTTTGTGGTTCAACGCGCCGCCGGCCATGATATTCATGGGTGATACGGGCAGTCTGGCGCTCGGCGGGGCGCTGGGTGCGGTCAGCGTAGTGACAAAGCATGAAATTGTTCTGGGTATTGTCGGCGGTTTGTTTGTTCTGGAAACCGTATCAGTGATTGTACAGGTGGTTTCCTTCAAATTAACCGGCAAGCGGATATTCCGTATGGCGCCCATCCATCATCATTTCGAGAAAAAAGGCTGGGCGGAACCCACTATCGTCATTCGTTTCTGGATTATTGCTGTTTTGCTGGCCCTGGTCGGCCTTGCCACATTGAAGCTGAGGTAAGCCCATGACCGTATTTTCAAGAACCGATACAAGCCTGCTCAGCAATTGGTGGTGGACGGTTGACCGCTGGCTGCTGATGACACTTGTCACGCTGATCGGTGTTGGCATTGTCATGACGTTCGGGGCCAGTCCGGCCATTGCGGAAAAACTGGGGCTGCCGTCCTTTCATTTTGTCAAACGTCAATTATTCTTTCTGTTTCTGGCCATGATTATCATGTTCGGGGTATCCCTGCTTTCCACAAAATGGGTCAGACGGCTTGGGGTTATTATGTTTCTGGGCTGCTTTATATTGCTGGTGCTGACCATGGTGGTCGGAATGGAGGCCAAGGGCGCGCGTCGCTGGTTGCCCATGGGCAGCTATACCCTGCAGGCCTCTGAATTTCTGAAACCGGCCTTTATCATCTTTTCAGCGTGGATGTTCTCGGAAGTACAGAAAACACCGGGCTTTCGCGGCTGGTCCATTGCCATTTTTTCCTATCTGCTTGTGGTGGCGCTGCTGATCAGCCAGCCGGATTTTGGCCAGACCATATTGATCTCCCTGGTCTGGGCGGCACAGTTTTTCATGGCCGGTCTGCCCATGGTCTGGGTGTTGGGGCTGGTGGGGCTTGGTATGGCGGGGATGTTTTTTGCCTATATCCTGGTTCCCCATGTAACCAGCCGCATTGATCGTTTCCTGTTTCCGGAAAGTGGGGATACCTTTCAGATAGACACCGCCCTGAATGCCTTTCGCAGCGGCGGGTTATTTGGCCGCGGTCCGGGTGAGGGGGTGGTAAAGAAAATCCTGCCCGATGCCCATACCGATTTTATTTTCGCCGCTACCGGAGAGGAATTCGGTATTTTGATCTGCCTGTTCCTGATCTGTGTTTTTGCCGCCATTGTTATCCGCAGCCTGTTAAGGGTGATGAAAGAGACGGATCTGTTTATCTTTCTGGCGGTATCCGGCCTGATCATCCAGTTCGGCCTGCAGGCCTTTATCAATCTTGGGGTTAATCTTTCGATCCTGCCCAGTAAAGGCATGACCCTGCCTTTTATCAGTTACGGTGGTTCGTCTGTGGTTGCTGTTGCCATTGCCATGGGCATGGTGCTGGCCCTGACCAGGCGGGGGGTGCGGGACAATCTGGAAGTCCTTAATCTGGCACGGAGGCGATCATGAAACACCGCCGGACCAGTCATATCGTTCTTGCCGCAGGGGGAACCGGCGGGCATGTCTTTCCCGCCAGTGCCTTGATGCGTGAACTGTTACGGCGCGGTCATGAGGTAACATTAATCACCGACAGCCGGGGCTATCAGTACCGGGATCAGTTTGAGGGCATTAAAATTCTCAGGGTGAATAGCACCACATTTTCAAATCTGGGGTTATGGGGCAAATTAATGGCCCTGCCCCATCTGATCAGCAGTGTATTTGATGCCCGCCGTTTGTTGGAAAATATGCGGCGCACACCCGGTGTTGTTGTCGGCTTTGGCGGCTATCCGTCATTTCCGGCCATCCGGGCGGCTTTGTCGCTGAATATTCCCACCTGTATTCATGAACAGAATGCCGTATTGGGCCGGGTCAACAGATATCTGGCAAAGTCGGTGGACGCCATTGCCTTATCCTTTGAAAAAACCCAAAAAGCCAAAGTGGAAGACTATGCCCAGATGGTGGTTACCGGCAACCCTGTCCGGCAGGAAATTGTTGAACTGGGGGATAAATTCTATCCCGATATTGGCGAAGACCGCATTTTTCGCATATTGGTCATCGGCGGCAGTCAGGGGGCCAGTATTTTCGGCGAGGTGGTGCCCCAGGCCATTTCCACATTGCCCCGTGCCTTGCAAAGACGGCTTCAGATTACCCAGCAATGCCGGGAAGAGGATATTGACCGGGTGCGGGAAATTTATGCCAATACCAGAATTGCGGTGGAGCTTTCCACTTTCATTCCTGATATTCCCCAATGCCTGGAATGGGCGCATCTGGTGATTGGCCGGGCCGGGGCGTCAACCATTGCCGAGCTTACCGCGTCGGGCCGGGCCGCCATTCTGGTGCCCTATCCCCATGCCACAGATAATCATCAGGTTGAGAATGCCCGTGATCTGGTCATTTGTGGCGGGGCATGGTTGTTTAACCAGAAAGAATTCAATGCGGCGGAACTGGCAAAATTACTGCAACGGCTGGCAAAACGACCCCGTGATGTCTGGCGGGCCTCGGAAGACGCCCGCAAGGTGGGCAAGCCTTATGCCACAAAAGATCTTGCGGATCTGGTGGAACGTCTGGCACTGGTCAGGGGCGACCGCCGGAGCATTCGCACTGAAAAACCCGAACCACCCAAAAGCCAGACAGAAGAAAACACAGATGATGAAACAACAGGCGATGAGACAACAGAAAATACCACTATTCTTCGGGGGATAAAATGAACAAGGCCATGCAACCGGTAAAAATCGGCCATCCCATCAATATCGGTATCCTGCATTTTGTCGGCATCGGCGGCATCGGTATGAGCGGCATCGCCGAGGTTATGCATAATTTCGGCTATAAGGTACAGGGCAGCGATATTGGCGAAAATGCCAATGTAGCCCGTCTGCGCTCACTGGGTATCAGGGTCATGATCGGCCAAAGTGCGGAAAACCTCACGGGTGCGTGGGGTATTGTCTGCTCATCGGCCATCAGGCCTGACAATGCCGAGGTCGTCGCCGCCCGCGCCGCTAAAATGCCGGTAATCAGGCGGGCGGAAATGCTGGCCGAACTCATGCGTCTTAAATGGTGCGTGTCCATTGCCGGAACCCACGGAAAAACCACTACCACATCCATGGTGGCGGCGGTTCTGGACGAGGCCCGTTATGACCCGACCGTGATCAATGGCGGCATCATCAACGCTTACGGCACCAATGCCCGTCTGGGGGACGGGGACTGGATGGTGGTCGAGGCCGATGAATCTGACGGTACCTTTGTCAAGCTGCCGTCCACCGTGGCGGTGGTCACCAACATCGACCCGGAACATCTGGATTTTTACGGTGATTTCGAGACGGAAAAGGAAGCCTTCACAACCTTTGTTGAAAATGTCC
>UOEJ01000135.1_pt1 | contig 24462 bp, 24 predicted proteins | sample 1989191 | NCBI WGS metagenome assembly UOEJ01 (sample SAMEA4712195, study PRJEB27164) | hydrothermal vent metagenome | biome: marine basaltic hydrothermal vent biome; feature: marine hydrothermal vent; material: mineral | place: Pacific Ocean | collected 2011-06-14/2011-07-23 | depth 1719 m | reverse complement strand
TGATGGTCATGGATATGATTTCTGCAGTCTCAAATGCCATGACAGTTTTGTAAAAGACCCCGAAAAATATATATGGGCAACCGACCCGGTATGCGGCATGAAAGTGACCATTGCCACGGCAGAACATATGGCAAAACATAATCATGAAAAACATTATTTCTGTTCGTCCAAATGTGAAGATAAATTCATTGCCGAGCCTGAAAAATATCTTGGTGACCGGCCACCGGCAGAGGCCATGCCCGCAGGCACCCAATATACCTGCCCCATGCACCCGGAGATTATCCGCGATCATCCGGATGATTGCCCCATATGCGGCATGGCTCTGGAGCCCATGGGCATCCCCACGGGCGAGGAAGGCCCCAACCTTGAACTGATTGATTTCACCCGCCGTTTCTGGGTCGGGCTGGTTCTGGGACTGCCCGTGCTGGTTCTTGAGATGGGCGGATATGTCAGTGCCACATTTAAAGACCTGATCAGTGACGAATTGTCGGTAATGCTGCAGTTTCTGCTCGCCACTCCTATCATGCTCTGGACGGCGGCGCCGATCTTTATTCGTGGCTGGAAATCAATCCTGACCATGAACCTCAATATGTGGACCCTGATCAGTATTGGTACCGGTATCGCCTATATCTACAGTCTTGTGGCCCTGTTTGCCCCTGATATTTTCCCCGATACCATCAAGGGTGAAGGCGGTATGGTTCCGGTCTATTTCGAGGCGGCGGCAGTGATTATCGTGCTTGTCCTGCTTGGGCAGGTATTGGAACTGCGTGCGCGGGAGAAAACCGGGGGGGCCATTCGCGCCCTGCTCGACCTTGCGCCGAAAGTCGCCCTCAGGCTGAATGATGACGGCAGCGAGGGTGAGGTTCCCCTTGATCAGGTATTGGCCGGGGACAAACTCCGGGTCCGGCCCGGCGAGAAAATTCCCGTTGACGGTACAGTCATCGAAGGCCATTCAACCATTGACGAATCCATGCTGACCGGGGAACCGGTTCCGGTGGAAAAGACCGTTGACGACAAGGTTACCGGTGCCACCCTGAACGGTACGGGCAGTTTCATCATGCGGGCGGAAAGAGTGGGAGCTGAAACCATGCTGTCCCAGATCGTCAATATGGTGGCCGAAGCCCAGAGAAGCCGTGCGCCCATTCAGAAATATGCCGACCTGATCGCCGGCTGGTTCGTGCCGGTGGTTATACTCATTGCCGCCCTTGCCTTTGCGGTCTGGTTCTATTTCGGGCCGGAACCGGCATTGTCACATGGCCTGATCGCGGCGGTTTCCGTCCTGATTATCGCCTGCCCCTGTGCCGTCGGCCTTGCCACCCCCATGTCGATTATGGTCGGGACAGGCCGGGGCGCACAATCGGGCGTGCTGATCAAGAATGCCGAGGCCCTGGAGGTTTTCGCCAAGGTCGACACGCTGATTGTTGATAAAACCGGTACGCTCACCCTTGGCAAACCGGTGCTGACCGACATTATCCCGTTAAGTGATTTTTCCGAGACAGAAATCCTGTCCTGCGCCGCCAGTCTGGAAAGAGGCAGCGAGCATCCCCTGGCCGCAGCCATTGTCGGCGGTGCCAAGGCAAAGGATATCCCCCTTCTGCCGGCTGAAAACTTTGATGCTGTCACCGGCAAGGGCGTGGAAGCCACCATTGACGGAAAACATGTGGCGCTGGGCAATAGTGCCATGATGGGTACATTGGGGCTGAATACGGACAATATCGAACAGCAGGCCGATACCATGAGACAGGAAGGCAAGACCGTGATGTATATTGCCATCAACAAAAAACTTGCCGGACTTGTGGCGGTGGAAGACCCCATCAAGGAGACAACCAATGAAGCCCTTGCCGCGCTCCATAAAGAAGGTTTGCGGATAATCATGGTCACCGGCGATAATGACATCACCGCAAGGGCTGTGGCAAAACGGCTTGATATTGACGAGGTTCGCGCCGATGTCCTGCCCGAAGGCAAGGCGGAAATTGTCAGGGAACTGCAGGCAACGGGGGCAAAGGTTGCCATGGCCGGTGACGGCGTCAATGACGCCCCGGCACTGGCCCTGGCCGAGGTCGGCATTGCCATGGGAACCGGGGCGGATGTGGCCATGGAAAGTGCCGGTATCACGCTGGTCAAGGGCGACCTGACCGGTATTGTCCGCGCCCGGCGACTTTCGGAAACAACCATGCGCAATATCAAACAGAATCTGTTTCTGGCTTTCGTCTATAATGCGCTGGGTGTGCCGGTTGCGGCGGGGGTTCTGTATCCGGTGTTCGGGATTCTGCTCTCCCCCATCATCGCGGCGGCCGCCATGAGCCTGTCATCCCTGTCCGTGGTCAGCAATGCCCTCAGGCTCAGAATTGCCAGAATGTAAATACTGTAAGAAAAAATGGCTGCAGAAAACTGCAGCCATTTTTCAATTGCGATCCTGAAATATTTTATTTCCTGCTTTGGAATTTTGCCCTCAGATAGGCCATAACATTAATAATATCCTGCTCTGTCATATCTTCATTCCCGCCTAATTCCGGCATTTCAAAATCGGAACCCGGACTTTGGAAGCCATTCAGGATATGGTCAAACAGCACCGCGTCCGGCTTGCCAAGAGGCCCCTTCGGTGACGTGAAATCAGGCACACCGGGAATGTCCCCGCCCTTGCCATTTTCACCATGACAGGCAATACAGGTGCCGGCATAGATTTCAGCCCCTTTTTCAATATCCGCCGCCACACCATCCCCGGCATGGGCAGAATAAGCCATCACCACAATAGTCACCAGAGCCACACCGGCCCCCGCCTTCTGCAAAGAAGAAAATATCATATCACTAACTCCATTGATGCTATTTTTTGATTTTTTCATTATTACTGGCCTTCAGGAAAACGATGATATCCCTGACCATAGCCCCCGGCAAATTGGCCCGTACCCGCATATGAGTAGCGGAAACCTCCCATTCCTGATCTGTAAGTTCCTTGGGCGGTCTGATATTATGACACCGGCCACAATTCTGAGCCCATGCTTTTGCTCCACGGGCAAGCTGCAGGGGGTCTTTTTTAGCTTTTTCTGCCGCCTCGGCAGCCATCCCCGCAGAAACAGAAACCAACAAGGCCACAGCCAGGGTATATTTAATAATCTTCATCATTTTATCCTTTCAGCGGTTAAAAACCATAAGCCATTTGAATCTTGTAACGGGTTTCATCAGTTCGGCTGGTCAGAATATAATTCCGACCTTCAATTCCGGTCTTCACAACAATGGTGGGGGCCAACCAGTAATTCACGCCGATATTCCATCTTTTTTCAGCAGATAACTGAAGCGCGTCACCAACCGTCACCCGAAATTCACCATATCTTAATACCGGTTCAATTTTGCCCACAACCGGATTTTCGGAAATACCTGAAAGGCGATAAGCAAGCTGGCCATACCATGCTTCCCAATCTGTAACGTCAAATCCGCCCGCCAGAGTACCGCCCACCGGAGAATTTCTGGCATTCAGATATTCGGCGCGGATATCCCACGGCCCTCTGGAGTAGGCAACATCCGCGCCCCAGAGCCGGTAGTCACCCTTCCTGGCCAGTTCAATATCACCATCCGGCAATATTCCGGCTTCGCTGTTTATGCCTGCATCCATATAGGAAAGGCCCAGTTCAAAAGAAGACTGGTGAACAAAGGCCAGTCGACCGCCGAAGGCTTTATTGCTGTCGTTATCCCTGCCTGTTCCCTCCAGTTCCAGTTCATCTTCATCATGGCCGAAACGCGGGCCGTTTCCAACAAATGTGGAATAGGTAAAAATGAAATCCTCACTTACCTGAACACCGCCGCGAAGCATGGCACCGACTTCACTGGTCGGCTGAACACCACCGTGGCCAAAACCGGGCGGGGCATTCATGGAACGGTTGATCCAACTGGGGTGCAAACGTTCCTGGAATTGTCCGATCGGGCTGAGGAACTTGCCAACAACCAGTGTCATATTATCATGTAGCAGAAAATCAAGCTGGGAATATTCCACCTCAATGCTGGTCGCGCCATCCGCATCTGTCTGAATTTCCAGCTCTGACTCAAAAATCAGCCAGTCCTTATACTGAAAATGAAATACCGGATTGAATTTTCCGGATACAAAACTATCCCTGTTATCCCCCGATACAGCCTCGAACCCCACATCGGCATATCCCGCCAGATGCCATTTCGCGGCGGGTTCAGCTTCCCCGACAGATAATTTTTTGCGAAGAGATTTCATGGACTTGATCTCCGTATCCAGCTTCTCTTCTTTTGCCGTAACGGTATTTTCCCTATCCTCCAGTCTTTTCTTCAAATCCTGAAGTTCCTGTTTTAATTGCTCCAGGCCGGAAATCCGCGCCTCAAGTTCCCTGATTTTATTTTTGAAATCAATCTCGCTCTCTTGCGACTGTGCGGAATTTGCATTCACAAAAACCATGCCGACAAGTAATAGCGCAGATAAAAAATTCTTCCTGAATTCCTTATGCATTGTCTTCTCCTTGATTATAAGGGGCATCCTCAACCACTCGTCAGGAACTGCCCTGAACAAAGCCCTTTCAACGACAAAAGGTTTCGCCCGGCTGACTATCCGGCAGATAACAGATCAGCCGCCCGGCATTACATGATACATTTCGAATGCGCCGCTCTGATAGTAATAAATCCAGTAATAGCTTGTGCAGATTACGGCCAGCACAGCCGTTACGATCATGATCCAGGCCGTCACTTTTAACAGCCTGCTGTCTTCTTTTCCTGCCCAGTGAAACAGAACAAGTCCCGCCGCCAGCAGGGCCACTTCCAATATGAAAGCTATATCGCCTAAAAAAACCATTTATGCCTCCTTAACAAGTGAAAAAACCAGATACCGGAATGGCACCTGTCCTCATGACTGTTACGAAAAAGGAGGTATTAACCCTCATAAAAAAATGAGAAACCGGCGGGGATGCAATCCGGTTTCTCATTTAAGATTCGTGCATAAAATTCACTTTTCAAGTGGGGAGGGAGATATCCTATGCACTTGGACTATATTACGTATGGAGGTGGCTTATCCCTCATAAAAAATTATTTCATTTCAGCCACCGCATCCGTGATTATATCTTCAATATTTATGCCGTTGGATGGGTGAGTGATGCTGTTGCTGGTGATAATATTTTCAACGCCTGCGGCCTGTAGATTTTCATAGGCCCTGGCGGCAAAAACCCCGTGAACACCGATACAGACAGGCGGCTTCATCCCTGCGGCTTTTAAATGTCCCACCGTTTCAATCATGGTATGGGCGGTGGAGATAATATCATCCACCAGCACCGGTGTATGATCTTTATAAGCCTTGACATCCGGCACCGAAATTTCCACATCCCGGTCACCATGCCTGATTTTCCTCAGGATGATAAAGGGGGCTTCGGCGTCTTTTGCCACTTGTGAAACCCATTGTTCACTTTCCATATCGGGGCCGATCAGCACCGGGCCATTGATATTATCCCTGATCCATGCCGCAATCAGGCCACTGGCATGAATGACCCTGTTTGGGATGCTGTAAATCTCATCAAGCCTTTCATGGCGGTGAAGATGGGGATCAATGGTCACCAGCCAGTCGACAATCTGCGACAGAAAAGCGGCGAATATATCGGATGTTATGGCCTCGCCGTCGTGAAATCTTTTATCCTGACGCATATAACCGAGGTAGGGCGCGACAAGTCCGACGCTTGTGGCCCCCATTTCCCTTGCCACATGGCTGAAAAACATCAGGGCCATGATTTTGTGATCCGGATGTTCAAGGCCGCAGACGATGATAACATCCTGACCCGCAACCGGCGTTTCCAGTCTGACATAGGATTCACTGTCCGGAAAATGCCGCACGGTCACGTCACCGCGCCTGAAATTCAGTTTTGCGGCAATATTATCCGCAATTGTCTCAAAACCCGGAAAGGAAAAAACCACAGACATTTTATTGCTCCCTGAAACGGATGACATTGTTGCCTTCTTCAAGATAACTCAGGCAATAGGACAGCTCGCCGCATGAGCCTGCGTGAATGCTGTAAAGCGGCATGCCCTTATCCACCGGTTCCCCTATTCTGATATGAAGGTCAACGCCCGCCGCCGCCTCATAGGGCGCACCGGCAAGCTTGGCAATCCTGGCGATCATTCGGTTATCTATGGCCGTTACGATACCATCACGGGGGGCCGGAATAACATGTTTGAACGCGGCCTCGGGAATATCCCGCATGCCGCCCTGTGCCGCGCAGATGGCCTGAAATTTCTGCCAGGCCCGACCGCTTTCCAGAATGTCCAGAGCCATTTTATGGCCCTGCCCCGCCGCCACATCCGGGGAAAATTCAAGGATATAACCCGCCAGGGTAACCGAGCGCATTTTCAGGTCATCCGGGGCATTTTCATCACCGCGCAGGACTGCAACCAAATCCCGTGCCTCCAGTGCCGGACCAATGCCCCGGCCCACCGGAGCTGTGCCGTCGCTGATATGAACCACAACGGATATATCCAGTTCACTGCCCACCGTCACCAGATATTTTTCCAGCAGTTCCGCCGTTGCCTGATCGCGGACCTTGGCGGTGGGGCCAACGGGGATGTCAATCAGAACATGACTTGACCCTGCCGATATTTTCTTGGATATGACCGAGGCAACAAGCTGTGGTTCGCTGTCAAGGTCCAGTGCCTTTTCCACCTGAATCAACATATCGTCCGCCGGGCTGAGTGCCACCGACCCGCCCCAGACAATGCAGCCGTTTTCCTGTCCGACAACCCGGCGGATGGCCTTGATATCCAGTTCCACCGGGCACAGCACCTCCATGGTGTCCGCCGTTCCTGCCGGAGATGTTATGGCGCGGGAAGATGTCTTGGGTATGGTCAGGCCGAAGGCGGCAACGATGGACACGACAATCGGGGTCGTCCTGTTGCCCGGAAGCCCGCCGACACAATGTTTGTCAACCACCAGTCCCCGCCCCCAGTCAAGCCGCTCCCCCGCCTGAACCATGGAACGGGTCAGATCGACAATTTCCGCCATATCCATACGCCCCCCGGCACAGGCGGCAAGGAAGGCCGATATATGAATGTCGGAATAACGCCCGGCAGTAATATCCTCGACAATTCCCCGGATCTGGTCTGCGGGCAGCCTGTGACCATAAATTTTCGACCTGACATGGCTCAGGGAAGAAACCGGCAGGGCATGTGAAACCGTCACCGGATCATCTTCCCGCGCATCAAGCCTGTTCCAGGCATATTCCGACAGCCCCACATGGCCATGGTCCAATATGTCCGAACTGATGGTATTCAGGGTGGCAATGACATATCTGTCACCCAGCGATACCCGCACACGGGCATGGGCGGCAAGACCTTCCGAACGGCAGACATGACAGTCCTCACGCATATAAACGACCGCTTCCTTGTAGCTGTCAATGCCAAGTCTGGTGAGATACAGTCTGTTGGTCTTTTGCGCCATTATAATTCTTCCCGCTGCTGATACCTGGGTATCACAACATCCCAGCCAAGTTGCTGTTCGATCTTTTCCTTCAGGGCAGTGGCGGCCTCGGCCTCCCCATGGGTGATGAATGTTTTTTTTGGTGCCTGCCTGAAATGCCCCAGCCAATCCAGTATTTCCTGATAATCCGCATGGGCCGATGTATTGCTCATACATTCTATCCGCGCACGAACCGGCCACATCTGCCCGTGAATTTTGATTTCCTTTTCCCCCCTGACAATCCGGTCACCACGGGTGCCGCCAGCCTGAAATCCGGTGAATAATATGGTATTTCTGCTGTCACCAATATAATTCTTCAGATGATGCAGAACCCGCCCCCCGGTGGCCATGCCACTGGCTGAAATAATCACCGAAGGCATGGCCTGCCGGTCCAGTTCCTTTGATTCCTCGACCGTTTTTATATAGGTCGCCACATCACATACCCTGTAACAGCCGGATTCGGAAAGCCGGTGGCTGTCTTGGTGCCGACAGAGCAATCTGGTGGCCTTGACAGCCATGGGGCTGTCCAGAAAGACCGGGATATCGGGAATTTTTCCCTGCTTTTTCAGTCCGTGAATATAATAGAGCAGGCTTTGGGTGCGCCCGACGGCAAATGCCGGAATGACCACCGTCCCCCCCCTGCCCGCCGTTGTGGAAATAATCTCGCCAATTGTTTCCATGGGATCGGTTTTGTCATGCAGGCGATTACCATAAGTCGATTCAATCACCAGATAATCAGCCGCTTCGAAATGCACCGGTTCCACCATAACCGGATCATTGGGCCGACCCAGGTCACCCGAAAAGACAATGACTTTATGGCCATTGTCAATCTGGATGAAAGATGAGCCCAGAATATGGCCGGAATGTTTCAGCCTGATTTTCAGATCGGGACCGATATTGAAAAATTCGTCAAACTCCACCGGATGGAAATATTCCAGTGCGGTGCGGGCATCTTTCTGACTATACAGGGGTTTTGCCTTGGCATGACGGCTATAGCCATATTTATTGGCCCGTCTGGCGTCTTCCTCCTGAAGATAACCGCTATCGGGCAGTAAAATTGCACAAAGGTCACGGGTGGCGGAAGAACAATATATTTTGCCCCGAAAGCCCTGCCTGACCAGAAGTGGCAGGTAGCCGCTGTGATCAATATGGGCATGGGTCAGCACCACAGCATCCAGCCGGGACGGGTCCAGAGGCAGACGCGACCAGTTCCTCAGCCTCAGTTCCTTGTGACCCTGAAACAGGCCGCAATCGATGAGTATCTTTGTCCTGCCTTCTTCCAGAAGGTATTTTGATCCTGTGACTGTTTCCGTGGCACCCAGAAAGCTTAACTTCATAACAGGTCCTAAGTTTTTTCTCCTTCGTTCCCGGCAGGGTTCCAGCTCAGGAACAGCCGTTCACCGGCAAAAACCAGTATCATGGCAGCGATGGAGACATAAATCACCAGCATATCGGTTTGCGCTTTAATCATCAGAAAAGCACCCAGCACAATAATGTCCAATATAATGGCGGTAAGCAAGATAAAACCATTGGCCCTGATTTCCTTGCGCAAATGACGGTACACGCCCCATTGCACAATAATATCCATAACAATATAAAAAATCACCCCCAGCGAGGCAATACGGGTCAGATCAAAGAACACCGCCATAAACATGGCCAGCAAAATAGTATAAACCAGGGTATGGTTCTGGACACTGCCGGGCATGCCAAAATGCCGGTGCGGCACCAGTTTCATATCAGTCAGCATAGCCAGCATCCGCGATACCGCAAAGGCACTGGCAATCACCCCGGATACGGTGGCAACAATGGCCAGCAGAACCGTAAACCATAAACCGAAATCGCCGAATGCCGGACGGGCCGCTTCGGCCAGGGCAAAGTTTTTCGCCTCTATAATTTCAGACAGTGACAAATTCGCCGCAACAGCCAGTGCCACCAGAAAATACACCACGACACACAGAACGATGGAAATGATAATCGCCCGACCAACATTACGGTGTGGATCGACAATTTCCGAGCCACTGTTGGTGATGGTGGTAAATCCCTTGTAGGACAGAATAGCCAGTGCAACGGCGGCAAGGAACCCGCTGGCTCCGGTTGTTTCCGCCGGGGACAGGGATGTAAAGTTATCAAAGGAATAACCGGAAAACCATAATCCCGCGATACCAAAGGCGGCAATTCCGCCTATTTTCAGAGCCGCCATGACAAATGAAAACATCCCGATCATACGGTTGCCGGAAATATTTATCACGAAGGCAAACAGCAGTAGCCCGGCACTAAGCGCCGGAACCAGCCAGCTGTCTCTGGCCACATCGAATAATTGCAGGCTATAGGTGCCGAAAGTACGCGCCACCAGGCTTTCATTGATCACCATGGAAAAATACATCAGCAGGGCACTGGCCGCCGTCACGGTCCCCTTGCCGTAAGCCTGTTGCAGAAACATGGCAATTCCGCCCGCAGAGGGATAGGCATTGGACATTTTCACATAGGCATAGGCACTGAACCCCGTCACCACCGCCGCAACCAGAAAGGCCAGGGGAAACCACCGGCCAGCCAGTTCGGCAATCTGCCCGGTAAGGGCAAATATCCCGGCCCCGATGATAACGGCGGTCCCCAGCGATACCGCACCAACCAGACTCAGACTGTCCTTCTTATATTGTGTTGCATGATCATGCCCCATAAGTAAACCCTCTCGCTTTTTTTAAGATCCAGACGAAGAAAACCCGGGAATAAACGCTGGCACATGTGCTGCATAAATATCCCATGCCTGACCGAATTCCTCTCTGGAATCCTGTTCTTCCCTGCGGGCCAGACGAAGATACATATAGACCAGTATGGGAAACATTATTACCGTCAATATTGTCGGCCATTGCAATAAAAATCCAAACATAATCATGATAAAACCGATATATTGCGGATGTCGAACCCTTGCATATATACCGGTGACCGCAAGTTTACGAGCTTTCTGGGCCTGATAAAGTACATTCCACGCCGAAGAAAGAATGATAAATCCTCCGATAATGAAAATATAGCTCGCGATGTGAAGCGGGTCAAAATGAGGGTTGCCCTCAAAACCGAAAAAGGTATGCAGCAAATGCCCGTTTTCATGTTTCAGAAAATCCACGCCGGGGTAATTCTCTGACAACCAGCCCGCCAGAAAATATATGGTCAGGGGATAGCCGTACATTTCCGTAAACAGGGCCACAATAAACGCTGAAAATGCCCCGAACGACCGCCAGTCCCTTTTCGTTTTGGGCTTGGTGAAACTGAAGGCAAATATAATAAAAACAGCTGAATTTATCAACACCAGAACCCACAGGCCATATGATGATCCCGAACCATGATCCATCACTTGTCCCCATCCTCATCGGAGCCGTGACCATGTCCCCCGTGCATGAATTTATGCATAAATACACATAACAGTAATATCAGCCAGGGCAGAAATTGAAGGCTATGGGCAGCATGTTCGGTAACAAGATAGTAAAGCACAAATCCCAGAAAAATGATTGCCACAAGACCGCTTCGGCTTAACCACCAGCTTCTTCGTTTTTCAGGCCGGTGGAAATGATCATGTTTCTGGTCCATTTTGCTACCCCTTTATGGTGCCCTTCAATAAAATCATATACTCAATGATCGTGATTATGGTCCTTTTTTACAGATGCGGGAGCCAGGTTTTCATGTTTCATATTCTTATGGTCCATTTTCTTATGATCCATTTTTTTTGCACCTGCTTCCGGCATTTTATGATCCATGTTTTTATGCATCATTTTCATTTTTTTCATGGTCAACGTCATATTCTGATGCAATTTCATCATATCTGATTTCTGGGGGGAATTTTGCATTTTTTCCATGATCTGTTTCATATTGCCGTGCATCTCATCCATATTATCCATCATGGATGTCATATCGTGGCTCTTTTGGGCTTTCATTCCATTCTTCATATGGTCATGACTGTTCTGCTGTCCGGGACCGGCAAAGGCTGCCGCCGGAAGAGCCATCATGCTGACAATAATCACGGTTTTAAGAATATTTCTGGTCATAAAATCTATCCATCTGTTATTCGGGTTATAATATTTTGTTTACCATAACTGATACGGTGATGAATGCTGCGCCCCTCAAATTTTATTCAGGAGGTCAGGGAGGTCAGTTCTGTCAGCTTTTTCCGGGCGCGGTAAATTCTGGTCTCGACAGTTTTCCGGGTAATCCCGAGTATTGCGGCACATTCATCCTGTGGCATATCCTCCAGAACACACATGATAAGAGGGGTTTTCAGCTTTTCCGGCAATTTTGCCACGGCACGGGCCAGAATTTCCAGTTCGCTTTTGCCAATGAGGGCATGTTCCGGGTCTGCACCCTGATCCGCGATGTTGGCCAGAAAATCCATATCTTCATCCGCCCTGCCCAGCGCGGAAAAGGGCAGCATGCGCCTTATGGCGTTTTTCCTGCCCCAGTCCCGGCATTTATTCAGGGCAACCTGAAACGCCCAGGTGGAAAATTTTCTGTCCGGATCATAGAGGTGAATTTTCTGATATATATTGATAAAGCTTTCCTGCAAAAGGTCATAGGCCTCATCACGGTCGGCAACATAACGGCAGATAAAGGCATAAAGACGGGCCTTGTAGCGTGACATTATTTCATCAAACGCATTATGTGCCCCGTCTTTAATCAAAACAGCAAGAGTTTCATCACTTGCCTTATCGTCAAAGTCCATGCATAGCATCCGCCACAAAGTTATCAAAAACCCGGGCCTGCTTTTCATCAAGCAGGTTTCTCATATCAAAAAGATGGATAAGCGTTACTTTCTGAAGTTCGCCCATGGCCGAATGTACTTTTTCAACGGCGGCCTGAACCTCAACTGTATAGGCTTTTTCCTTTTTCATGATATCACCCAGTTCCCTGTTGGCAAGGCGGATCTGATTTTCGTAAAATGCTTTCTGTTCAGCGTATTTTTTTTCTATGGGGATCAGCCTGTCCTGCTGATCCGGCGTCAACTTCAAAAGTTTGTGGAAATTTACATGGGAATGTGCCGCCTTTTTCATATTGGCTTTATGATAATAATCCCCGGCAAAAAAACCGGCGGCAACAACAACCCCAAGAAAAAGTGAAGAAAGAACAACCCGTCTGAATGCACTCATAACTTCGCTTCCAGCATGGATGAAGGTAATTTTGCATTTGTTGCACTGAATACTTCAAGACCCAAAGCATCATGGCTAACATGAAGAACCTCCGGGGAAACTTCGGTCTGCATCTGCAGCCCCAGAAAAACTCCCAGGATCATCATGGAGGCCACAGCACTCAACCCCGTGGAAAGGGGCATTCCAAACCATTCCTCAATGAAATTTTTCAACCCATGGGAGGCGGCCTGACGCGTCTTGATCCGATTTTTTACATCCCGTTCAAGATTATCCAGATCACCATGAAATTTGATCTTCGAATAATTTTCCAGATGATGGTCCATACTCATATTTATGTCTATCCTTTTCGCGCCGATAATTTTCATAACGATATTGTCAGTAAACCCTAATACGCATCCCGGCACTTAATCCCTCATCATATCTGATACCTTGATATCTGGGCAGCCTACTGATAAGCCATGCCCATTCTGCGCGCACATAATTTTTGATGAATGTTCTTAAAAGGCCCACAGGGCATAGCTGAAGCTACGGTCAAGGGCCTTTTAAGAACAGGCACACAAATTTGTCGCGCCCGAGAGGGTCACAATATAAGTCAAAACTGGTGCGAAGAACAGGCTTGAAAAGGGAATGCCCCTTATCTGCGCCTGTTTTCTGCCAGTTTTGACTTATATTGTGACAGAATTGTGCATGGCTTATCAGTAGGCTGCCTAAATATCCTGACATTTCAATATTTTTTTGAGGGATTTTATTCATGGCCTCGTATCAGCAGGGCGGACAGGAGAACTGGCAGGATCAATATTGCGCCTTGATGTTGTATTTTACATTTTTCCTGTCCCACCATATTTAGGGTTTTGAAATTTTCAATATTTCCTGTAACCTGAAGAAAATGAGAGTTTATTTTTTTATATGTTAATAGTCAAAAATAAAATTCTGGCGATTATCCTGATGCTTCTGGTCTCTGTTGGTCAGACGGCTTCGGCTGCGGAAGTTTCCTGCAATATGGATATCAATCAGGTAACCATGGAGCAGGATATGGATGTATCCTGTATGAAAGACATGGACATGTCGTCTCAGAATCGCCCGGATGACGCTGCGGATGATACGACAGACTGCAGCAATGCCAATATGGCTGAATATTGCGATCTTAACTGTCATTGTCCTTCGGGTGATGTGACTTCTGCCATATTGCTTGCAACCCCGAATGGCAGCTGGGAAATGGCCCTGCTTCAAAAAAATACCAAAAGCCCCTATCTGATCATAATGCAATTCCCCACTGCGCTCTACCGCCCGCCAATTTCCCTGTAACACAGGACAAATCCGTCTGCGATCCGGTTAAAACACCCCTGGTCTGATTTGTTCCAGGCAGAAAAACCTGTCCCCCTGCATATGATTGTTTTTTCATGGCAGCCAAATGATATATTTATTGATCGAATAGCCCAAAATAAGGAGCGTAATATGTTTTTTCTTCATCTGATAACCAAAAGATTACCAGCCATTCTTATTGTTGTATTTATGACCGCAAATTCAATGGCAGATACAACAAATGTCCCGGAACGGAATAATTCCGCCAGATCTGATACAGAGCTTCTGGATGTTTACAAAAGAGCGACCTGCGGCTGCTGCGGCAAATGGATAACACATATGCAGGCACAGGGCTTCCAGACAGCTGCCCATGACATTGATGACCTGTCATCATTAAAAATTGAAAAGGGTATAAAGCCCCGTTACCATTCCTGCCATACCGCCATCACGCAGGATGGTTATGTTTTTGAAGGTCATATCCCGGCAAAATACATTAAAAAATTTCTGACTGAGAAACCGGAAGGCGCCATTGGCCTTGCCGTACCCGCCATGCCCATTGGCAGCCCCGGCATGGAAATGGGCAACAGGTTTATGCCCTATGCAGTCCTGTTGCTGAAAAATGATGGCTCCAGCGAAATCTATGCACGGGTCAGAAGCCTGAAGGAACAATATCAATGAAAAACCATATCATACCCATAGCGGCGAGCTTCTCTTTACTGCTCGCGGGAAGCCTGTCCCTGCAGGCGGCCGAAAACAGCCGGATACTGGACCTGGAGATGGTGGTCCGGGCAGCACAGGCGAACGATCCGTGGCTGGCGGGCAATAAACATTCGCAGGATGCCACAGAAGCCATGAGCGTTGCCGCCGGTTCCCTGCCCGACCCCAAAGTATCCATCGGCCTGGCAAATCTGGCCACCAACAGCTTTAATTTTGGTCAGGAAGCCATGACACAGGCCAAAGTCGGCATATCACAGATGTTTCCCGCCGGGGATACGCTTGACTTAAGAAAAAGACAGCTTGAATTGAAAAGCGGTCAGTTTCCCTACCAGCGACAGGATCGCAGGGCAAAAATCGCTGTCACCGTCGGCCAATTGTGGCTGGATGCCTACAAGGCGCGGGAAAGCAGTGCCATTATCGAAAAAAACCGCGCCCTGTTCGAACAATTGACCGATGTGGCCCAGTCCAGCTATTCAACAGCACTGGGCAAAAGCCGGCAACAGGATGTGATCCGCGCCCAGCTGGAGCTGACCCGGCTGGACGACCGGCTGACCATATTGCATCAACGTCAGGAAATGTTTCAGCAACGGCTTTCCGAATGGCTGAACGGTTATTTTCTGAATTATTATGCCACCAGTCAATCCGGTGATTTCTCGGAACCATCACCGGATTTCTCGCTGGTCCGAAAGTTGCCCGATATTTCGCTTTTATATCGTCATCTCTATACCTCTTCCTCATCAACCGAACCAGCCGTGCTGTTTGAAAAAATGTCCGGTCATCCGGCGGTACAGGCCATTGAACAGAAAATCCGGGCCAGCAAGGCCGGTATTGATCTGGCAAAACAAAAGTATAAACCCGAATGGGGCATCAATGCCGGTTATGGTTACCGGGCAGATGACCCCATGGGGCGCAACCGATCCGACCTGTTTTCGGTCGGCGTCACTTTCAGCGTGCCGCTTTTCACCGCCAAACGTCAGGACAAGCAGGTTCAATCCGCAAGGTCAAGGACTTCTGCGGTAAAGACGGAAAAATGGCAACTGCTCAGAAAATTCATGGCGGGCTTTGAAGCCACAAAGGCCCAACTGCTGCGGCTCAATGAACGCCAGAATCTGTATGAGGTTCAACTGCTGCCACAAATGCACGAACAGGCGGAGGCATCCCTGACCGCCTATACCAATGATGATGGTGATTTTTCCGAAGTGATGCGGGCGCGTATCGCGGAAATGAACGCGGAAATAGACGCGCTCAGCATCAATGTGGACCGGCAAAAAGCCATTCTTCAACTCAATTATTTTTTTATGACAGATACCGATGAAATCATCGCAGGAACACGCCACGCGGGAGATATAAAATGACCATGAATTCCACAACAATAAAGACATCGATTATCAGCGCGGTAATAGCTTCTGTTATTTCAGTCGTCATCTATGCCAGCCTGTTTCAGCCTTCCGCCGATATACAAAGCGGGGATAACAGCAGTGCTGAAAGAAAACCTCTCTATTGGGTTGCCCCCATGGACCCCAATTACAAGCGGGACAAGCCGGGGAAATCACCCATGGGCATGGACCTGATTGCAGTTTATGATGATGGCGGTTCAGGCAATGACACCGGGCCGGGAACCATTAAAATCTCCCCGGAAGTGGTGAATAATCTGGGCGTCAGAACCGCCATGGTTGAACGAAGAGCCTTGCATTCAAGAATAAAAACAGTGGGTTACGTGCAATATGACGAGGATCAGCTGGTTCATATTCATCCAAGGGTGGAAGGCTGGATCGAAAAGCTTTATGTGAAGGCTGCCGGTGATCCGGTCAAAAAAGGCCAGCCGCTGTATGAAATATATTCCCCCGCACTGGTCAATGCCCAGGAAGAACTGGTTATCGCCCTTGACCGCGCCAACAAGCGTCTGATACAGGCCGCAGAAGACAGACTGAAAGCCCTGCGGCTGCCGGCCTCTGCCATAAGGGAGATCAAAAAAACCAGACGGGTCAAACAGACCATCACCATGTATGCCCCCCAGAGCGGTGTGGTTGACAATCATAATATCCGCGAAGGCTTCTTTGTCAAACCGGGGACATCGCTCATGTCCATCGGCGTGCTTGATCAGGTATGGGTCGAGGCAGAAGTTTTCGAACGCCAGGCATTTCAAATATCCAAAGGGCTGCCCGTCACCATGTCACTGGACTATTTACCGGGCAAGATATGGTCAGGGAAAGTGGATTATATCTATCCCGCCCTGGATGCTAAAACACGGACGGTCAAGGTCAGGTTACGCTTTGACAATGAAAATAATGACTTGAAACCCAATATGTTCGCGCAGGTGATTATCCATGCTGAAAGTACCGGTGACAGCCTGCTGGTTCCGAAAGAGGCCGTGATCCGGTCCGGCAGTTTCGACCGGGTGGTTCTGGCACTGGGTGAGGGACGTTTCAAGTCCGTCAAGGTCAAAATCGGCCGCATTGACGACAGTTCTGCCGAAATCCTGTCCGGCGTCCAGGCCGGTGACTTGGTTGTCGCTTCCGCGCAATTCCTGCTTGATTCAGAATCCAGCAAGACATCCGATTTTAAACGCATGAACACGGAAAGTGATCAGGTGACCCCACAGCCGTCTGTCCCGGCCACGGTCTGGGTCGAAGCCACCATCAACAGCCTGATGGCCGGTCACAGGATGATAAATGTCACCCATCAGGCCATAGCGGACTGGCAATGGCCGGAAATGACCATGGATTTCACCGTCGCGGAAACCGTTGATTTTTCCACCCTGAAACAGGGCATGACGCTGCATATTGAAATCAGCAGGGACGGCACAGAATATCTGGTGACAAATGTCCATATCCCTGACGAGCAACCATCCGATCAGCCTGTGAGCCATGAAGACATGGATCACAGTGAACATAACCAGTAAAGGGAATTGACATGATTGAATCCATTATTCGCTGGTCAGTGGGCAACAGATTTTTTGTTTTACTGGCCACCTTCATCATCGTCGGTGTCGGCCTCGCATCCCTGAAAAACACCCCGGTTGACGCATTGCCGGACCTGTCGGATGTTCAGGTGATCATCAAGACCACTTTTCCGGGTCAGGCCCCGCAGGTGGTGGAAGACCAGGTGACCTACCCCCTGACAACGGCCATGCTGTCTGTTCCGGGGGCGGTTACCGTGCGCGGCTATTCCTTTTTCGGCGATTCCTATGTTTATGTTATCTTTGATGAGAAGACCGACCTCTATTGGGCGCGAAGCCGGGTGCTGGAATATCTCAGTCAGGTCGCCGCGTCCCTGCCGGCAAATGCCAAACCGCAACTGGGGCCGGACGCCACAGGGGTTGGCTGGGTCTATCTCTATGCGCTGGTGGACAGGACCGGAAAGCACGATATCAGCCAGTTGCGCAGCCTGCAGGACTGGTTTCTGAAATATGAACTGCAAACCGTCCCCGGCGTATCCGAGGTCAGCGCCCTTGGCGGTATGGTCAAACAGTATCAGGTGAAAGTTGACCCGGACAAATTGCGGGCCTTTGACATGCCGCTGTCCCATATTCAAACGGCAATCAAGCGCGGCAATCAGGAAATCGGCGCGTCCGTCGTCGAAATGGCCGAAGCCGAATATATGGTCCGCGCCACCGGCTATCTGCAAAATGAGGAAGACCTGAGAAATATTCCCCTGGGGGTTAACCAGAATGGCACACCCCTGCTGTTGAAGGACGTTGCCGATATTGGCGTTGGCCCGCAAATGCGGCGCGGCATTGCGGAGCTGAATGGTGAGGGCGAGGTCGTTGGCGGCATCATTGTGATGCGTTTCGGTGAAAATGCCCAGAATGTCATTGAGGGTGTCAAGGCCAAGCTGGAACAGTTGAAAAAAGGCCTGCCCGAAGGGGTCGAGGTGGTGACGGTTTATGACCGCAGCACCCTGATTGAGCGGGCGGTGAAAAACCTCTGGATTAAACTGCTGGAGGAATTCGGGGTTGTAGCCCTGGTCTGTATGGTATTTCTGTTCCATGTGCGCTCCTCACTGGTGGCCATTATCAGCTTGCCGGTTGGTATTCTGGCCGCCTTTATCGTCATGTATTTTCAAGGCCTGAACGCTAATATCATGTCGCTTGGCGGTATTGCCATTGCCATTGGGGCCATGATTGACGGGGCCATTGTGATGATTGAAAATATGCACAAACATATGGAACGAACGCCGATCACCAAGGAAAACCGATGGAAAATTGTCGCGGATTCCGCCAGTGAGGTTGGCCCGGCACTGTTTTTCAGCCTGCTGATCATCACGGTCAGTTTCGTACCGGTCTTCACGCTGGAAGCACAGGAGGGCCGCATGTTCTCGCCGCTTGCCTTTACCAAAACCTATGCCATGGCGGCCTCTGCGGCACTGGCGATTACGCTGGTTCCGGTATTAATGGGTTATTTTATCCGGGGCAAGATACTGCCGGAACATAAAAACCCCGTTAACCGCATTTTGACAACGATCTATATGCCTGTGCTGAAAAAAGTATTGCAATTTCCCAAGATTACCCTTCTTGGGGCCTTGGCAGTGCTTGCGCTGGGGCTTTGGCCGCTGGACAAGATCGGCAGCGAATTCATCCCGCCTCTGGATGAGGGTGATTTGATGTATATGCCAACAACCTATCCCGGGATTTCCATTGGCAAGGCGCGGGAACTGCTCCAGCAGACCGACAAGCTGATCTATACCGTACCGGAGGTTCTGACCGTATTTGGCAAGGTGGGACGGGCGGAAACCGCGACTGACCCCGCGCCATTGACCATGGTTGAAACCTTCATTCAACTGAAACCCCGCGAGGAATGGCGCGAAGGCGTGACCACAGAAAGCCTGAAAAAGGAACTGGACGCGCTGGTTAAACTCCCCGGTGTCACCAACGCCTGGGTCATGCCCATCAAAACCCGGATAGATATGCTGGCAACCGGTATTAAAACCCCGGTCGGTATAAAAATCGCCGGGCCGGAACTGTCGGAAATCCAGAAAATCGGTCAACAGCTGGAGGTTATCCTGAAAGATGTTCCCGGCACCGCATCGGTCTATTCCGAACGTGTTGCGGGGGGACGTTATATCAAGGTGGACATCAACCGGGAAAAAGCCGCCAGATACGGCCTTAATATTGCCGATGTCCAGCAGGTTGTCGCGACCGCCATTGGCGGCGTGAATGTGACCCAGACCGTCGAGGGACTGGAACGTTACCCGGTTAATATCCGCTATCCGCAGGATTACCGCAACTCGCCGGAACAATTGTCCCTGCTGCCCATTGTTACCCCCGGGGGCATGCGTATTTCGCTGGCTGATGTGGCCAATATTGTCGTTGAAGACGGTCCGCCCGCCATCAAAAGCGAGAATGCCCGCCTCAATGGCTGGTCCTTCATCGATATCGAAGGCATCGATGTGGGCAGCTATGTGGAAGCCGCACAAAAGGTCGTCGATGACCAGCTCATACTGCCTGCGGGCTATTCCATCCAATGGTCCGGACAATATGAATATATGCTGCGTGCCAAGGCAAAACTGGCCTATGTGGTGCCGATAACGCTGGGGATTATCGTTATCCTGCTGTTTATCAACTTCCGCAATTTTGTCGAGGTGGCCATCATCATGGGGACATTACCCCTCGCCACGGTGGGCAGTATCTGGCTGATGTATCTGGAAGGCTTTAACTTTTCCATTGCGGTCGGGGTCGGTTTTATCGCGCTGGCCGGGGTGGCGGTCGAAATCGGGGTTATCATGCTGGTTTATCTTAATCAGGCCTACAGGCATATGCTGGATGAATGCAAACTGCATAATATAAACCCCCGTGAAGCCACGCTGGTCCATGCGGTGCTGCATGGCGCGGGAATGCGCATCCGTCCGGTGATGATGACGGCGGCGGCCATTATTGTCGGACTGCTGCCCATCCTGTACGGCACCGGAACCGGGTCAGAGGTTATGAGCCGCATTGCTGCCCCCATGGTGGGGGGCATGGTCAGTGCCGTTCTGCTGACCCTGCTTGTGGTGCCGGCGGTATATTTCCTCTGGCGCAAACAAAGTCTCGGCAAAACCACCGAAGAGCTTTACCGGCAAATGGAGTGATGCGGATAGCTCAATCATAATATTCATCCCCGTTAAATTATATTTGACTTTTCATTCTAGAATGATAATTTTAATTCATGGTAAGAAAAGCGGAATTTGACGGGGATGATTTTATTCTGGCGGCAATTGGCCTGATTGCCCACGGTGGACCAACGGCGGCAACCATGAATGCCATCGCCATATCTGCCGGGGCGCCGACGGGTTCCATCTATCACCGTTTCAAATCACGGTCCGCGCTGCTGGGGGCGGCATGGCTTTATGCCCTGTCCGCCATGAGCGATGAGATATTGCCTGACCTGATGCTGGGGCAAAGTGATGATGCTGTTAGCGCGCTGATCCGCTGGGTTGAAATGAACCCCGCCATGGCACGGATGATCATGTTATACAGCGAAAATGATCTGATTGACGGTGAATTGCCACCGACACTCCATAAAGAGCTGAACCAAGCCAATCAAAAGCTTGGCACCGGCCTGTCAACCCTGTTAAAACACCGGCGCAAGGCGCTTACGGCGGCAAATCTGGCTCTGGCCAATTTTGCTGTCTTTGATGGGCCAATTGCCGCCATGAAGCCATTTTTACGGAGCAATTCCCGGGTGATGCCCGCCCTGAATATGGCCATATGCCGCAAGGCCGCCCTCGCCTGCACACAGACAAGTCTTGAGTTGCTGGAATGATCATGCGCGCTATTGAAAATCTGAAATTCCCCACAAAACGCATCCGCAGATATCTTGACGATTACCCCCATGGGCCGATCACCCTGCATACCGAAGCAGATTTCCGCTCCATGCTAAAAATTGGCCGGATCGCGGCAGATGTGCTGGATTATATCACTCCCCATGTTGCACCCGGTATTTCCACTGCCGAACTGGACCGGAAAATTCACAGCCAAATGACGGAACGGGGCGTGATTCCTGCCACCATTGGCTATAACGGGTACCGCCATGCCAGTTGCATATCCGTCAATCATGTGGCCGTCCACGGCATCCCCAGTGACCGGAAAATCCTGAAAAAAGGTGATATTGTCAATATTGATGTGACACCCCGCCTTGACGGCCCCCCATCCAATCACTGGCATGGTGATACCAGCCGCATGTTCATGGTCGGCAAGGTTTCGGTCAAGGCAAAACGCCTGCTGGAAGCCACGGAAAAATCCCTGGCCGCGGGGATTCTGGCCGCACGGCCCGGCAACCGGCTCGGCGATATTGGCATTGCCTGCGGTCAGGTTGCCAAGCGTTACGGTTATCATATCGCCACTGATTATTGCGGCCACGGTATCGGGCTTACCTTTCATGACAGTCCTGAAGTTATCCATGTGGAGCCGGAAAATATGGGCCCTCTCCTGCTGCCCGGCATGATTTTTACCATCGAACCAATCCTGAATGCGGGCAAACCGGACGTGAAGATACTGAGTGATGGCTGGACCGCCGTCACCCGCGACCGGAAACCAAGCGCCCAGGCCGAACATACCGTCGGCATTAGCGAAGATGGATTGGTGATATTTACAAAATCGCACCTGTCAGCCGCTATTCTTTGATCATCTCCGACATATTCTGACACTGTTTCAATCCCGCAGAGCCAGAGAAACCATATCGGGGGAAATTTCAAACTGTAAAGATTTCCGACAGTTTTCTGTTGTTTTCGAGGTGTTTTTTACAGTTTCGGTATAAACGCCTCGTGCCATTCCTATATTTTCTGCCAATTTCCAGGTTGGTATGATAATTGCATTTCATGCTCCTGTACGTAGTTTAGAAAAAACGGAAAGAAGGAAATATTCAAATGACAAGTTTCAAAAGAATTTTCGCAAGCCTGATTGTCGGCACCAGTGTCCTCGGGTTTATGTCAATGGGGGCCGCTGCCGGTCCGATTTTAACGCCGGACAGCTTTACGGTATCCTCTCCCGACGCTGCAAATCCAACGTTACCGGAAAATAACATCCTTGACCAATCGGGATTGAGCGCCAGCTATGTGCCGGGCGTTACAGATTTCGACAGTTTCGTCGCCACCACAACAGCATCATATACCGGTCAGGCGGAGCTTGGCGGGGCCGGGGCGCCCCTGTCCTATTTCGAATTTGATTTTGGCGGCATGACCGACATTGATGCCATTGCAATCTGGAATCAGTCGGGCACAGCATCACTGGACAGCTTTACGATAGAAACCTCACTGCTGGCAGATTTCAGTGTCTCTGAGATTTTCGGAACATTTACCATGTCAGTTTTTGGCGGCGGATATCCTGCTATTGCGGCTGATGTATTCTCGTTCAGTTCGAACAACTTTCGTTACCTTCGCATAAATAACCTGACCAATGCCGGCTATTTGTCTGCTACGCGGATTAATGAGGTCGCATTTCGCGGAGCCGGAAATGTCATGCTGCCTGAGCCGGCAACAATGGCACTGTTCGGGTTCGGTCTTATTGGCCTTGGCCTTGCCAGAAGCCGGCGGACACGCAAGTAATCCACTAAAACAACTGTCACCTGATGGTTTCGAGCCGACTTCGCAATGGGCAGTCGGCTCGAAACCAATTGTTGTGTTTGACTCATAATCAAACTTGTTCCAAAGTAGTTTTAAGAATTTATTCTGGTGTTATTTAGGAACAAATAGAATTATGAGAATAGGATATATTGGCCTGGGGAAAATGGGTATGGGCATGGTAAAGCTTCTGCTTGAAAAGGGGCATGAGGTTGTGGCCACTGACCCGGACGGAAACGCCCGAAAAGAAGCCGAGGCAGCCGGGGCGGAAACAGTGCAAAACCTCGGCGAATTTAATGACAGGCTAACCGGGGAAAAATTTATCTGGATTATGGTCCCCCATCAGATTGTCGATACTGTCCTTGCCGACCTTGGGTCAATTTTGAACGAAGGCGATGTCATTATGGATGGGGGAAATTCAAATTATAAGGAAACCTTGCGCAGGGGGGCCGAGCTTAAAGACAAGGGTCTGGTATTTATGGATGTGGGGGTCAGCGGCGGACCGGCAGGCGCCCGAAACGGGGCCTGTATGATGATCGGCGGGGCGCGTGAAAAATATGATAAATACGAGCAATTGTTCAAAGACCTGAGTGTGAAAGACGGATACGCCTATATGGGGGAAACGGGGGCGGGACATTTTGTAAAAATGATCCATAACGGCATTGAATACGGAATGATGCAGGCCATCGGCGAAGGCTTTGAAATCATGAAGGAAAGCGCGTTTAACCTGGACCTTGATGAGGTGACGAGAATATATAACAATGGCAGCGTTATTGAATCCCGTCTGATCGGCTGGCTGCAGAATGCCTATAAAGAGGAAGGCGTTGATTTGGATGCCATATCAGGCGAAGTATCCCACAGTGGCGAGGGGCAATGGACCGTGGAAGAAGCAAAAGATTGCCGCATAAGCCCGACAGAAAGAAAAGTAATTCCCGTTCCGGTCATTGAAGCCGCCCTGCAATTCCGCATCGATTCAACCGGAAATCCAAGCTATACAGGACAAGTCGTCTCAGCACTCCGCAATCAATTTGGCGGACATATTGTGAAGAAGGACGAGAGTTAGTCAGCTTCTTGAAACCTCACCTTCTGCTGCTCGTTTCCCTCGACAAAAATGCGGGTGCGGATTTCATTGTTCCATTCTATATTGACCGTATTTTTCTGATCGTCGAACAATGCCATGAACAGACGGTTGATGATGGTGATGTCGGGCAAATCCTCTGGCAGGGGGGTTTCCTGATAGATATGGACATTATCAATCTCATATTCCATCCCCACCCAGACAAGCGGCAGCCGGTTGCCCTGACCATCAAACAAGGCGAAAGAGCTTTCAAC
>UOEJ01000143.1_pt1 | contig 25134 bp, 24 predicted proteins | sample 1989191 | NCBI WGS metagenome assembly UOEJ01 (sample SAMEA4712195, study PRJEB27164) | hydrothermal vent metagenome | biome: marine basaltic hydrothermal vent biome; feature: marine hydrothermal vent; material: mineral | place: Pacific Ocean | collected 2011-06-14/2011-07-23 | depth 1719 m | reverse complement strand
TTTTCAACCTGTCGCGCAGGGTATCATAGGCCCCGGTGCCAACCCGCCCCATACCAATGACAAGTATTGCCGCACCAATCGGTTTGCAAAAGATATCCTCCGCCAGTCTTTTGCTGCTCTCGAATTTTCTCAGGAAACTGTTCCAGCGGGCATAAAGGTCGTGCGCCCTGGCATTCAGGATGCTTGAAAATACGAAAGACAGGGCGACGGCCAAAGCCATGATCACCAGCCATTCCTTGACCAGTATGCCGTAGGCAACACCCGCCGAACAGACAATCAGGCCGAATTCACTGTAATTGGTCAGGTTGACGGCCGTCAGGAAAGCGCTGCGGCTGCGCATTCTCAGACGGGTCAGCCACAGGAAAAACAACCCGGCCTTGATGGGCAATGCAATGGCCATAACGATAGCCACACCCAGCATATCCATGGTTGGCAGGGCCGTAAAGCCAATCGACAGGAAAAAGCCGATAAGAAAAATATCCTTGAAATCCATCAGGGATTTGGCAAGTTCCGTCGCCTTGTTATGACCACTGATTATTATGGCAATTATCAAGGCACCGAGATGGGCCTTCAAACCAAAAAATTCAAACAGCTCACCGCCGGAAAAGGCGAGGAAAAATCCTGCCAGTGTAAGAAGTTCGCCATGACCGCATAACTCCAGCAATCTCGTCAGGAATGGTCTGGCAAGTGGCAGGGCAAATAATGTCAACGCCCACAGCGAAGGGGTTTTATCGGTGGCAAGGGTAACAAATATTACGGCGGCAATATCCTGAATAATCAATATGCCAATGGCCACCTGCCCGTGACGGGACCGCAATTCGCCTTTTTCTTCCAGAATTTTCACCGCACATACGGTACTGCTGAAACTGACCGCAAAACCGATCATCGCCGCCGCCGCCATATCCAGTCCGGCTAAATAGGTAAAGCCGAAATAAGCAAAGACAAGGACATTTATCGTTGTCAATAAGACGATGGCCCCCATATGGCCAAGGGCGCCGGCCCAGATTTCTGTTTTAAACAGACTGCGGACATTGAGTTTCAGACCAATGGTGAACAGCAGCAGGGAAATACCAAGGTCAGACAGAATATCAAGAGAGGTATCCGGTACAACCCCCATGGCATGCAGTCCGAACCCCGCCGCAAGATAACCAACCAACGGCGGTAAATTTATACGTTTAACCAAAAACCCGCAGACAAAGGCCACGGCAACCCAGATATAATCCATATTAATCACCTGTGGGCCATGAACCAATGAAATTCAAGATATAAAATACTGTCCCGCCCTTTTGTGAATATTAGGCATCAAAGCACTGTGAATGCAAGCATTTAGGTTCAGAACTTATTAAATACCTCTGTAATTCTGCTTATGGCCGGAATATATTCACTGGCCAAGCCGCCGCCCGCAGAATATATTACAGGCATGACAGGATGGCCCGTTCATTTTAAAAAATTCCATAAAGTTGAAACCCACCGCGAGGTGGTCATCAAATTTCTGCTGCTGCTGCTTGTCCTGATTTTATATTTCGCTTATCTGAGTTATGAATATGGCCTGCTGACCGGGGGGATTGTAGCCATCCTGACCTGGAGCTTCTTTGTTTTATGCACACCCGTGGCCGATGCGGGGTTTCTGCTGGATTTTCCCATCCGGCTGCTGTTCGGCGTCCGTATGCTTTACAGTGAGCTTTTTGTCTGGGCCACCGCGATTTCCATAAATATTTACGCCCTGATATATGGGGCGGGTTCATATGACAAGACCATTCTGACCACCCTGCTCAAGAAAATTATCCTGACGCCATATCCCTATTGGAGCATCATATTGCTAAGCGGGCTGGGGACATTCCTGTCCATATATTTTGGTGATGAAATGCTGGATGTCCTGAGGCACCGTGACCGGGTTAAATATCACCGGCATGCCTTCAAATATAAATTAATCGGTATCGCCAGCCTGTTTGCGTTGATTTTTCTGGCCTATTATTTTCTGCTGAATGGTTTGCAGATAGAAGATAAAATCTTCAAATCCTGATATCTTCCGGCATGGGACACAGGAAATCACTTTTTTCTTCCGGCTGCTCTGCCTGACAATAACGTTGAAAGGCCGGCAGCCAGATATCGTCAAATACACTGGCATCACGACTGTCGCCCAGCTGTTGTTTACGTATTGTATAACGTGTGCGGGCCATATCAGCGGCGATGGGCAGGAAAATCTTGATGTCCAATAGCCGGGCCGGATTATCCTTAAACAGGAAAACCCCTTCGATAAGGGTGACATCATAGCTGTTTCGGGATGATGTTATAGCATCCGCAACATTATCATAATGGATGCTGTCATGATAATAACGATCCAGCAATTCTTCTGAAAATTCCCCCTTCTCGTGGGCCTGATAGATTGTTTTTTGCAGTTGATGATTGTTATAATCGTCAATATGGAGCAAGGCGGATTTGACAGATCGCTTTTGCAATGCCGCAAACAACGCGCTGGCAAAGGTGGTCTTGCCGGAACAGTCCAGCCCGTTAATGCCAACGACAACCGGCCCGCAGGTGATCATATCATCAATGGCTGTGAGAATATTTTCAATCATTCCTGCCCCTGTAATATATCATAAGACAAGCCCCCTGCACTTATATTCGGGCATTGATAATGGACCAGAATCAATAATCAGACAAGGGAGGGAATATATCAGGACAGGCCGGCCATGGAAATCCGGTCCCTGCCCGCGTCCTTTGCCACATAAAGGGCCTTGTCACAACGTTCCAGAAAATCATCCCGGCTTTCATTCTTTTGCCATTCCCCAACGCCGGCACTGACGGTGATGGCCTTGCCAATATCGGCGAGTTTTGTTTTCCTGATCACCTCCAACACCCGTTCGGCAATCTTCTGTGCCTTATCAAGGGAGGTTTCCGGCAGCAGCGCGATAAATTCCTCACCACCGTAACGACACAGATAATCACAGTCCCGTAACTGCCTTGCTATGGTGGCGGCGGTCGCGGACAGAACATTGTCCCCTGCCCGGTGACCGAATGTATCATTAACCATCTTGAAATGGTCAATATCAAAAAATATCAATGTCAGCGGGGAGGCATATCTTTGACTGCGGGCAATTTCCGTTTCAAGCTGGTCCATAAGAAACCGGCGGTTCTTGGTATTTGTCAAGGTATCCGTTAACATTAATTTGCGGATTTCCTCGGTTCTTTTTTCAACCTCGATTTCAAGGGTAATATTGGCCTGCATCAATAATATTTCAGCTTCCTTCAGGCTGGTAATATCAACGGTGGAGGCAATAAGGCCCATAAAATCGCCGTTTTCCTCCTCCCTTGGTAATATTCGTTCCAGAAAATTACGGTATTCGCCTTCCTTGTTTTTGATGCGATATTCAAAATCTGCGGCTTTGGGGTTGCCGGTCAATTTGCTGAAATACTTTTTATAGGCCGCGCGGTCTTCGGGGTGAATGACCTCAAACCATATTTCCGGATTATCAGTGACATCCTCTCCGATAAAATCCGACCATGCCCTGTTGTGGAAAATTCTTTTGCCATTCTGGTCTGCAATCCAGATCATGACAGGGGCATTATCCGATAACAGGCGAAATCTTTTTTCGCTTTCATTTAACGCATTAATCAGGGTTCTGGTAATATGGAAATCCCCCGGATCGGCTGATCCAGGCTGACCCGGATTTTGTACAGTACCGGCATTGCCATTCAAATATTGCGTAATATTACGATCCGCCACCAGAATATGTTTCACCAGCCAGGTTACCAGAAAATCAAATAATTCTTCCGTGGCCTCGGAATCGCTCCAGTCTTTTTCAGCGATCACCGCCGCAACTTTTTCTTCAAAGAATTTATGTTTTGCCTTATGGCTTTTCTGTTCCTCCTCCGGCATGGCGGACTGTTCAAACAGGCGTTCCTCATCACGGAAATGAAAAACAATATAATCGCGTAACCTTTGGGTCAGGTCATCAAATCTGGGAACTTCTATCTGGGTGGTAATGGCCAATCCGAGTTCATTGATCAGATCAATTAATTTCTGATGCTGTTCGTCAATGCTGGGGACACCAACTTCGAAACTTGAATTCCAATAAAAAAACTGCATGATATACTCGATAAAAAAACTTCTGCGCCAAAGGCAGAACACTCCTCAGACGTATCATTTTAAACATCAAATATCAAGCTGATCAGAAGAAAATCATTAAATATATTAACAAGTTAAGGAAATTATCATGCTGTTATGGGGAACGGCCTGACCCCGCTCACTGGCGGCAATTTTCCCCCATCCATCGGGTAATATGCCGCATAAGAGCAATACGTACCCCGGAAAAGGAATGATCGCTATTCAGGACAATATGCTGAAAAGGCTTCGCTCCGCCAGCAGCCTTGACCAGAGGAAGCTGTTCTTCCAGTTTCACCTGAACATCCTCTGTTCCCGAAACAATTAACAATGGCCTGCCATCAAAGGCGGACATTCTCGGCACCAGACTATAACGGGCTTTATTGGTCACGGCTTCGCCGATAAGGTCGGCAAATGAATAGTTCTTCAACCCCGGAACAGGGCGGGTATTTACATCTGATTTCAGATCAAAACCATTATCCAGCAACGCATTGGCAAGAACATAAACATCAGCGGGTGCCAGAGCCACCACACAGGTCAGGGCGTCATCCTCGATACCTGCAACCAGCGCGTTAAATCCGCCAAGGCTGTGACCGATAACACTTATCCGCGCCGGATCAATGCGGTGTTTTGCCTCATTTCCAAGCCTGCGCACCAGGGTAATGGCGGTGCCGGCGTCTTCGAGCACATGGACAAGGCTATAGTCCCCGTCACTGCCCCACGCCCCCCGGTAATGGAAAAACAGGGTGTTGAAGCCTGCCCGCCGCAGGGCCTGCATCAGGTCAATATCCCGTTCATTGCCCGGAAAGCCATGGAGAAAGACAACGGTCGGATGCGGTCCCTTGCCATTTGCCACATAAAGATGACCATTGACATTGTCCCCGTGGCTCGGAAATTGCAATTCAGCCATATATGGCGGCGCGTCAGGGTTGGCAACCGGATCCTGGGTAACCGGATCATAGCCCCCGGCAAATGTATTATTGGCCGAAAATAACAGGGCTGTTGCCCAAATCAGTATTTTTCTCATAAATGCCTCCCTTTATAATTTCTGCTTTCACTCCACCGCAATAATACCGCGTGCCATAACGAAATCCGGCTTCAGCAAGGTGGCCATATCCTCCAACGGATTGCCTTTTACCGCGATAATATCTGCGGATTTTCCCACCTCCAGTGTGCCGGTCTGATCGGACAGGCCCAACAGGTCTGCGGCATTGACCGTGGCCGAAATCAGCACGTCCTGTTCTGTCATGCCCGCCTTGACCATCAGGATCAGCTCCCGACCATTGATGCCGTGATTGCTGACCCCGCTATCGGTGCCAAAGGCAATCCTGACCCCGCTTTTGTAGGCGGCATATAACGCCCTGGCCATCACCGGTCCCACGCGTTTGGCCTTTGCCTCGACCTCCGGCATGAAGAAGCCCGGATTATTGGTGGCGATATGCACCACCGTGGCCCCGGCCAGCAGGGTCGGCACCAGATAGGCCCCGGTTTTTCTGAATAATTTAATGCTTCCCTTATCCAGAAACGAGCCATGTTCGATGGAATCCACCCCGGCCCGAAGCGCCGCATCAATGCCGCCTTTACCGTGGGCATGGGCGGCCACCTTGCGGCCCATGGCATGGGCGCTCTGGACGATGGCAGCCTGTTCCGCGTCCGTGAACTGCTGCCCGGTGCCGGTGGCGATCTTGCTCAACACTCCGCCGGTGGCGACATATTTAATCATATCGGCACCATATTTTATCTGATCCCTGACCGCACGGCGGCAATCATCCGCGCCATTGCAGATGCCGCTGTGGGGCGTGCCAAAAACATCGGGACGAAAACCATTCTGGTCCCCATGTCCACCAAGTGGCGATATGGTCAGGCCGCCCGCCACAATCCGGGGCCCCAGAATTTGCCCCTTGGCAATGCTGTTGCGCAGGGCGAATACCGCCTCACGCGGGCCGCCCACATTGCGGATGGTGGTAAAGCCGGCATTTAAAATCCGTCTTGCGTAAACCGTTCCTGTCAGGGCATATTCAGAATTGGTCATGGTGACCGCAGCTTCGCGGCTGTAATTCTGTCTCTGCATGGTTACATGGGTATGGCTGTCAATCATGCCCGCCATGACGAACTGATCTTTTAAATCTATGACACGCACATTTTCTGCACCCGTCACATTCGAGGGTGAAATATAGCCTTCACGAATATCAAGAATTTTGCCATTCTTTACCACAATGCTTTGCTGAGACCTGGGAGCCTGCCGCGCATCGGCCAGAAGTGTCCCCGCATGGATGATCGACCAGTTGTCTTTTTTGCCGGCCTGTGCCACAAATGATGTTGCCCCGAAACCAATTCCCGAAACCACCGCCATTAACAACAGCTTTTGTATCAATGTTCTTCTCCCTGAATAATAATAACACTTGAATGAAGTGTATATATTCAGTGGCAAATGCACCAGATAAAAAAAGCCGGACGACAAAACATCCGGCCTTCCCAATAAATTATAGGGCGTCCTGCCTTCAGCTGTGGCAAGGCAGATGAGACGAAGTGTACTAAAAGTACATGAGATGAAATCTAACACTGTCCACGGCTGAAGGCAGGACGCTCTACAGGCGGCCTTCGTCCACATAGACGATGGCCTTGCCATAAGCGGTGGCGTCATCCACGTCAAGCCACAGGCGGCCTTCCACGTCAAAGGTACGGGCCTTGTCCCAGCTGCCCAGAACATTCATGGCCCCGCTGATGCTTTCATCACCTTCGGCAGCGCTTTGTTCCAGTGCCTCGAACATGGCGGCGGTGCAATAGAATATTCCGGTATCAAAGGCGTTATAATCCCTGATCACCTTGCCAATATTCTCAATGCGCGTGCGGGTGCAGTTAACCCGCGTCACATCGTCAAGGTCAACCACCGGGTTTTCAATATTATAATCAACACAAAGCGTCACGGTATCCGGCTCATGGTCATAGGCCAGAAGTGATGTGATAATTTCCGGATCAAACAGGTGATCACACATGGTCAGGACGAAGGGGCCGTCAATCACGTCACGGGCCTTCAGGACAGAAACACCGTTGGGGCGTTCCCAGTCCTCGTTTATGACATGGGTGATGGAGATATTCTCCCGCTCCGCCAGCATATCCAGAAAGGCCCGGACTCTGGTGCCCCGATAACCCGTGGTGACAAAAAATTCATCAACGCCACCGGCCCCGAGATTCGTGATCACCCGTTCAATGATCGGCACGCCATTCAGTTCGATCAGGGGTTTGATTTCCCCCTTCTCGCGCATTCTGGTTCCTTGACCGGCAGCAGCAATCAGGCATTTCATGGGATATTACCTTTATCTTGTGATTATTCGGCCGCATTCAGGGCACTGACCCGGCTGGCGATAAATTCTTCGGTCATTTCATAGGCCTGATCGTCGGTATATTGCTGCGGGGGATGCTTGCAGAAATAAGCCGACGCGGCGTGCAGGATACCACCTTCGCCGTTGAGCAAGGCCAGTTTGCAGCAGCGGATCATATCAATGGCCACACCGGCAGAATTGGGGCTGTCTTCCACGCTGAGCCGCAGTTCGATATTCATGGGTACACCGCCAAACAAATCACCTTCCATGCGCAGGAAGCAAAGCTTGTTGTCATTCTGCCACGGAATATAGTCCGACGGGCCGATGTGGATATTGTCATCAGACAGGCGTTCACCGGCAACGGACTGGACGGCTTCGGTTTTGGAAATTTTCTTGGATTCCAGACGGTCCTGATTTTTCATATTCAAAAAATCCGTATTGCCGCCGGTATTCAACTGATAGGTCCGCTCCAGAACCACACCACGCTTGGCAAACAGATCGGTCAGGGTACGGTGGGTGATGGTGGCACCAAGCTGGGCCTTGATGTCATCGCCAACAATCGGAAGGTTGCGGGCCTTGAACCTATCCGCCCATTCCGGGTTGGAGGCAATGAATACCGGCATATTATTGATAAAGGCGACCCCGGCTTCCAACGCACATTCGGCATAGAATTTTGCGGCTTCTTCCGAACCCACCGGCATATAGTTGGTCAGAATTTCCGCACCGCTTTCTTTCAATTCACGAACGATGTCTTCCTTGGTGGCAGAAGGCATATCGCCCAGCAGGAATGTACGGTCATCATCATAATCGGCCATATGTTCGGATACACCATCCAGCACATTACCCATTTTAACAATGGTGCCGCAGTTGGGCAGATCACCATGGAAAACTGTTGTACAATTGGGTTTTTCAAAGATGGCTTCATTGACATCCTTGCCCACTTTGCGTTTGTCAACATCAAAGGCGGCAACCACCTCGATATCACAGGGACGATACCCGCCCACTTCCCAATGCATCAGGCCGGGAACCCGCTTGGCATTACCGACACGTTCCTCTGTATAGAAATAAATACCCTGAATAAGTGAACTGGCACAGTTTCCGACACCGGCAATGGCTATTTTAATTTTAGACATATCTTACAAAACCTTATTTTCTGTTCTTCCTCAGAAGAATATTAAGCACACAAAGACAAGAGAATATACATTCCCTGCCCAAATATTTCCAATTTATGACACAGATATATCATAAAAATATAACAGGACAAGCATTTAACAGTTACATGAAAGCCGATCCCCCGGATTGCGGTGGTGCTGTCTTTGACAAATAGACAAATTTCCAGTCTGATTTTTATCTTGGAAAAATAATGTCTTTACGTTATAGCTCTTGGCCATAATGGAAAAAAGAGAGAGTTCCGGCATGGCAGCCCCCGTTAGAAGAATCGCAAAACCCGCATTGTCAGTGATTTTATCATTGGCACTGGCCCTGTTAATCACCGCCTGCTCGGACAAGGAAAAGGAACCAAAAGTGCATACTACAGATAGCGGCCTTAAATATGAAATCCTCACCGAAGGAAGTGGTGCCAGCCCCACCGCCGAAGACAGCGTTACCGTCCATTATGAAGGCACGCTCATGGACGGCACCAAATTCGACAGTTCCTATGACCGGGGTGAAACCATCACTTTCCCCCTGAACCGGGTCATCAAGGGCTGGACCGAAGGTGTGCAACTGATGAAAGAAGGCGCGAAATATAAATTCACCATCCCGTCGGACCTTGCTTACGGGGAGGAAGGCGGCGGGCCGATCCCCCCCAATGCCGATCTGATTTTCATAGTTGAACTGGTCAAGGTTGTTGTGGACGAGGGCAAGGCATTTCTGAAGCAGAATAAAGAAAAATCCGGCATCGAAACCACGGATAGCGGCCTGCAATATAAAATTCTGCTGGAAGGGACCGGCAAAAGCCCGAATGCCACGGACCGGGTGACCGTTCATTATGAAGGCACCCTGATTGACGGCACCAAATTCGACAGTTCCTATGACCGGGGCGAACCCATAGATTTTGGTCTGAACCAGGTCATTCCCGGCTGGACCGAAGGTGTGCAGCTGATGAAAGAAGGCGCGAAATATAAATTCTTCATCCCGTCCGAACTGGCCTATGGACCGCAGGGCTCCCCCGGAGCCATCCCGCCCAACGCGGCCCTGATATTTACCGTCGAACTGATCCGGGTTAATTGAATGTCATAAAAAAACCGGCCCCTTTGAAAGGCCGGTTTTTTTACAGCTTTTGTCGGTTTTATAGTTGGCCCAGCATGTGGTCCGCACTGGAAACATGAAATTCACCGGGGCCTTCCACATTCAGAACGGTAACCTTGCCGTCATCAACCACCATGGAAAATCTTTGCCCTCTCAGGCCCATGCCATAAGCCGTACCGTCCATCTCCAGCCCAAGGGCCTTGGCGAAATCACCATTGCCGTCTGCCAGCATACTCACCTTGCCACCCGCATTCTGGGCCGCGCCCCATGCGCCCATGACAAAGGCATCATTCACCGCCATACAGATGATTTCATCGACGCCCGCAGCCTTGATGGCATCCGCCTGCTCAATATATCCCGGCAGATGTTGTGCTGAACAGGTCGGGGTAAAGGCACCGGGGACGGAAAATACAGCAACCTTGCGGCCAGAGAAAATTTCCGCCGTTGTGCGGGGGGTCGGGCCGTTTTCAGTCATTTCAACAAGGGTTGCTTCGGGTAAATTATCACCAACAGATATGGTCATGGGGTCTCCTTTTGGGTTACGTTATTTTTGGTCAGAAAGAGTAATATAAAAGAAATTGTGAACGGCACAAGTCTTTCATATATATCACCCACCGAATTCGGCTGAAGGTAAAAGAATATGGTCAGCCCCAGAGCCAGCGCCATGGCCGGCAGGATAGCTTTTGGATTGAGCCGCACCCCGGCAAGACGCAGGACCACCACCGGGCCGAAAGCGGCCCCAAGCGCACTCCAGGCGAACAGTACCCGCGAGAAAATATCGGACGGCAGGAATATGGCCACCAATACCGAAATCAGGCATAACAGGCTGATCACCACGCGGGATACCCAAAGCCGGCTCTCCCCTTCATCCGGCTCCCCCATGATATCATGGGCGATGGCCGAGGCACTGACCAGCAATTGACTGTCCGCGGTGGACATGATGGCGCTCAATACCGCCGCCAGCAATATGGCGCCCAATATTGTCGGCATCAGGCTTTCTGTCATGATAAAAAACAACTGTTCCGGATCCGCCAGAGGCCCCGCGACAAGGATTTTTCCGCATAGCCCCAGAATCACCATGTTGCCCAGTACGATGATAAACCAGAATATGGCCAGTTTCTGTGCAACCCTGACCGCCGCCGCATCCCTGATCGATATAAAACGGGTTAACAGATGGGGCTGGCCAAAAGTGCCAAGCCCCATGGCCAGGGTGCCGACAATAAAGCCCACCGCCATCAGGCCCGCATTGGGGCCGGTGAAGGATAACTGATCCTCTGTCGAAATTGCCTGCAGGCCCGTCCACAGGCCCACAGGCCCGCCAACCTCTATCAGGGCCAGTGTCGGCAGGATAATGGCGGCCAGCAACATCAACATTCCCTGCAGGGTATCGGTCAGGGCAACCGCCCAGAAGCCCCCCAGCAGAGTATATATCAGAACGATTGTCCCGCCGAGGATAATGCTGGAGGCTTCGGGTATATCAAATGTACTGGCAAAGGCCTTGCCCGCGCCCATAAACTGGGTGGCCACATAAAAGACGAAACAGAATGTCACCACCGCCGCCGCAAAGACACGAATATTCCGCCGGACCTTTTCCGGGCCTTCCAGAGCCAGAAGGTCGGTGACGGTCACCAGTTTTTTTTCTGCGGCAATCCTCTGCAGGCGCGGGGCCAGCCAGAACCAGGATGCGCCGTGTCCCGCAACCAGCCCCAGAAAAATCCAGACGGTGGAAATACCCATGGTAAAGGCCGCCGCACTCAGGCTCAGGATTGTCCACGCCGAGGCCGAACTGGCCGCATAACTGATTGACGCCACAACGGGGCCAAGAGTTCGCCCGCCAATGAAAAAATCCGCATTGCTGTGGGTTCGTCGACGCGCCCACAGACCAATAAGAATCAATGTCACCTTGTAAATTATCAATATAATCAGGACTATATATTCTTTTGACATCTCGAACCCTGTTGTTTTTACATCTTTTACCAGTATTTTATGTGTTTTTTATGTGTTTTTTCCCTGTCTATGGGAAATATAACGATTAATCACTTGAATATTCAGCATCATCAGGAATAATATAAACGTTGGCTTTAAAGCAAATTATATTTAATTACAAAAATAACAACAATCTTTGGGAGTAATACATGAATAAATTCACCACAATCTCGTCTGTCATTGCCCTTTCCACCGCAATGTCAGCAACAAGCCACCATACATTTGCTGCAGATGACTTCATCATTGAAGACATCGTTGTCACGGCGACAAAAAGATCAGAACGTATGAAAGATGTTCCGATTTCCATGTCCGCCCTTGGCGCAGAACAGATTGATCAGACCGGCGTGCGTGATCTGAAATCAATCGCGGAATATATTCCGAACCTGCAAATCAGCCAGTCCAACGATTTTCGTTCAACCGTAACCATTCGCGGTGTGGGCGCCCAGAGCCGTAACATCGGTTTTGATGCCCGTGTGGGTGTTTATGTGGACGGCGTATATATGGGACAATCCCCGTCGCTTAATCAGGAACTGCTTGATCTGGAACGGGTTGAGGTTCTTCGCGGACCGCAGGGTACATTATTTGGCAAGAACACGGTGGCTGGTGCCATCAACCTTGTCAGCAAGAAACCCCATGAGGAATTTTCAGGCCAGGTGAGCGCAGATTTTGGCAACCTGAATTACCGTGAATTTAAGGGAAATATCAATATTCCGATTTCCGACACTGTCTTTACCAAATTCTCTGTCGCCAAGGCGGACCGGGACGGTTATATTGAGAATACCTTTACCGGTAACAAGCTGATGGAAGTTGACAATATTGCCTACCGTGCGCAGTTGCGTGTTATGGCCAGTGATCAACTGGAAATCAACGCCTCATTTGACGGCCTGAACAGTAATTCCCTGATTCTGGTGGGTGAGCCGCTATCGGATACATTTGCCTTCGTCACCGTACCTTTCGAAGCCGGAGAAAGGACAGTGTATTTTGACAAGGATCCTGATGACAAGAGGGATGTTTACGGTGGTCATCTGGACATTAATTATGAAATGGGCAACGGGCATACCATAAAATCCATCACAGGATACCGGAATACCAACGCGGTTTATACCAATCAGACGGACTATGCCCCTCTTGATGTTGTGACCATCAGGTTCTTTGACGAATACAAGCAATTCTCGCAGGAACTTCAGTTTATTTCACCGGGGGATCAGAAATTCACCTATATGGCGGGTCTGTATTATTATGATCAGGATGCCGATACCCGCAAGGATGCTTTCCTGGGAGATGATTTCCTTGAAGGTTACTTCAGTGTGCTTGGCGTGCCGGGTCCCCTGCAGGAAACCGTTCGTCAGACTTTGGGCTTTGGTGAACCGGGTAATTCTGCCACAAGCAATTTTGGCCAGGTTGGAACCCAAAGCTATGCCGCTTATTTCAATGGCACCTATGAGGTAACCGACAAATTTAAAATTGGCTTTGGCATGCGTTATTCCATCGAGAATAAAGATGTCAACTGGACATCGGATGGCCGGGCTTCCGGTCGTCCCCTGGGCATCCCGGACCCCTTCGTAAATTTGCCGGGTACTGATGGTAATCCTATTGGCTCAATACTGGATCTGGATTCTGTTACCGATGTCGGGCTTTACTCTCCGGCCACGGCTGCGGCCCTTGCTCCTTTCATTAGCTTGAATGCGCTGGCCTTTAATATTGGTACTACGGGGTCAGACCCCCTGAATCCGTCACCGCTGATCAATGACAGGCAGGACAAATTCTTTGCCCCGTCCATTAACCTGATGTATGCGGTAACAGATGATGTCAATATTTATGCCAAATATTCATCGGGCTATAAAAGTGGCGGTTTTAACCTTGACTTCATCAATGCCGATGAATTGGCCGCCAATGCGGGGCTTGAATTCGATAAGGAAACCGTTGACAGTTTCGAGCTTGGTTTCAAAGGCAGCTTCATGGACAATCGCCTTCAACTGAATATGGCCGGCTTTATTGCCAATTACGATAATTATCAGGTGAACCAGTTTGTTGACCTCGGTGGTGGCCGGACATCCATCCGTATCACCAATGCGGCGAAGGTTACGACCAAAGGTGTCGAAGCCGAAGCAACCTGGTATGCCACAGAAGAATTGACCCTGACAGGGTCACTGGGTGTTCTGGACGCCGTTTTCGATGAATTCCTTGAAGGTGGCGCGGGGGGAACCGACGTGTCGGGCAATCGTCTGCCCAATGCCACAACATTCAACGCGGCATTGAGCATGCAATATTATAAAGAGCTTGAAACACTTGATTCCGCATTCCTGTTACGTGTTGATCTGACCCATAGAAGCGGTTATTTCACAACAGTGAATAATGATATGACGGCACCATTAAGATTGGGTGGCACAGTTCCGTTTGACTATATTGATCAGTTAACCATGGTCAATGCGCGGATGGGCCTGATTTCCAATGAAGGTGGCTGGGAAGTTTATCTCTGGGGCAAGAACCTAACGGATCAGCAGAAATATGTGGATGATCTGCGGGATTTCTTTGGCACCATTGCCCGCTTCCCGAACCTGCCACGGACATTCGGCATTGAAGCGGTTTTCAACTTCTGACAACCAGAATATAACCAATAGAAAAGGGAGGCCAATGTGCCTCCCTTTTTATTTTAAAATTTTCCTGTTCAGGGTTGAACAATAACTTCCATCTCACCCGCACCGCCCAACAATGTCAGGGTGAGCGTCACCCCTTCCAAAGGCTGCGGCGCATTATAGGGAACGCTGAACTGATTTTTCCCCTCTGCCACGGCCTGTCCGAACATCGCGCCTTCCGGCCCCTCAATGATGATATTTTCAACATTGACAATATTTTCAGACAACTGAATTAACAGGGTATTCTTCCGGGTCACATCAAGTTTCACCATGGTCTCTTCACCGGATATTCTCACAGGAACCAGACCGGTATAACGGTCAAGCAACGCCTTTTGAAACAGGGAAACTTCAATATCCTGAAAGGCGGGAATTTCAAGGTGATACCGGCCTTCCTTGGGAATGCAGATATCCTCACAGATCATATATTCCAGGTCCAGCGCAATGAATGTCGGCTTGTCCATATCACCGACCGCCACATCTATGGGCAGAATCACCTGATGGTCATAGATATAGGTATCCATATCAAATATGTTCAACAGTTTCGGTTCCGGCCAGCTCACCGCAATATGCCGGATATTCCGGTTATCACCCCAGGTCCAGCGTGGCGGCAGGCCGGCATCACCGGGGGACCGCCAATAGGTTTTCCAGCCCGCTTTCAAATTTACCTGCCAGCCCAGCCGCAGCAGTTGCTTTTGCGCATCATAACCGCCAACGAACAGCCGTGACTTGGTATATTGATCGATAATCCACCGGGATGACAGATTTTCTGCCTGAAGATTTTCAAGCATAATCACCGGTGTCATCACGGCCACAACAGCCCATATGAAGGTTGTTTTTTTAATTGTTTCTGTAATTTTCATGACAACAAGTATATAGTTTATGTCTGGATTTTAAAATCAATAATATGTGAATATAATGTCAACTGGTACCGGGACGTAAGCTCATATGATAAAAGCATCCTATCTTGACGGACAATTATTACTTGCCATGCCGGGCATGACTGACCCGCGTTTTGACCATAGTGTCATATATATTTGCAGTCACAGTGAAGAAGGTGCCATGGGGCTGGTGGTTAATTCCGCCGCCGCCAATATTGATTTTTACGGATTGCTTGAGCAGTTGGATGTGGATTTTGACCCGGACCTGCTTATCGGTGCAGATGATATATCCGGGGCTGGTCATTGTGATAATGAGATCATCCTCCATGCCGGTGGCCCGGTTGAAATTGGCCGGGGATTTATTCTGCATTCTGCCGATTACATACAGGATTCCACATTGGTTATTTCACAAACCGTCGCCCTGACAGCCACGGTTGATATATTGGCGGCAATCGCCAGTGGGGACGGACCAAAAGATTTTATCATTGCTCTTGGTTATACCGGTTGGGGCAAGGGACAGCTTGAAGAGGAAATTAACCGCAACAGCTGGCTCAACATAGAACCGGATGATCAGTTGCTTTTCCGCACCGATCTGGATTTAAAATGGCCCCGCGCCATGGCAAAGCTTGGTGTTGATATTTCCATGCTTTCCAATCATGCCGGGAATGCCTGACAGTTTTTTTAAGCCATGCGTCCCTTGCATAGCTGCATTGAGTATTTAGCCAGTAGTCAAGGGACGGACAAAACCCTATATTCACCTCAGATGTTCGATACATCTTTGATTGAAAGATTTCCCGATTTTTCAATCCGCTATGTCCCTCCTCCTCCCCTTTTGCGGGGCATAGCTGTTTCACTGTCTCCCAAGACATGAAGCCTCCCTATATTTTTAACTTGCCGGGTTTTTTAACCCGGCATTTTTTTTGTTTCCGGCCGAGGTTTTTTAACCCGGCATTTTTTTTAGTTTCTGGCCCGGGTTTTTTAACCCGGCATTTTCTGGACTAAGGCTGTTCAAAGGGTAAAATAGCTGTCATTATAAAGCTGATCTGGCGGTCCATTTCCTGTTTCATCTGATCAAAATCAGCATCTTTCCGGGTGATATATTCGATAAAATGCTGGTTGAAAATATAAAAAATAATAATCGCCGCATCGGTGATATCAATGGCAGCCCTGATCAGTTTCTGATCCTGATAGAGGCTGAGCAGTTTTTCAATCTGCCGTTTCACATGTCCTTCCGAGGCCGCCGCAAGGTCATCCAACACGGGTTCCGCCGACAATCCCGGACCGAGAACCGCCAAAAGAACCTGCCTGTTGTCCCAATTGCTTTGAAGATGGCGATAAATATCCATAAGCGATAATATACCCGTAACCGGATTTGCCGGTGGCCGGGCAAGCAGTTCCATACTCTGGTCATGCAGGACTTTAAAATCCGGTCTGAGGATATCGGCCAGCAATTGTCCCTTGGTGCCAAAATAATTATAGACCGTGGCCACACCAACCTCGGCCTGCTCTGCAACCGCTTCCATGCTGGTTGCGTTATAGCCTTGCCGGAAAAACAGCAGTCGGGCGGCGGTGAGGATATTTTCCCGGCGGCGGGCCTTCTGGCGTTGGCGCAGGCCGGGTTCTGCTGTCTTGAGCGCAGGGGAATCAGCCATAGCGGATATCGCCTTTTTCTCCACCGCCAGCAGCCAGCAGGCCTTCCGTAACCTCTCTCAGGTGGCTGAGGAACAGATCAGCGGCTTCATCGGACAGGGCGGGGTCGGCCGCGATGGTGATCGCTTCGGGCTGAACCAGCCCCAGCATCAGCCAGCCCCTGTCCAGCAGGCCCTGGTAGATGGCGGATGTGGGGGCCTTTTCCGAATGGAAATGCAGTGGCATGACATCCACATCCCACATGCAGAGCCCCTCGATACTGTTAACGCCCGTGGTGAATTTCTCCTTCAGCTCCAACACCCTTCGGGCAAGGCGCAGATAGCCATCCTCCCCCAGATAATTAAGGACGGCCCAGGCGGCAAAGATCGGACCGGCGGAACGGGAACCGGCAAAGCCCGCCATCTTGTATGGCCCAAGAAACGGATCGTCAATGGCCACATAGTGATAATCCTGTAACGCCACATCACGCCAGAAAATGGTCGAGGCCGGCTTCTGGCAATAGCCGAATTTATGCAGATCTGCCGAAATGGACATCACCCCCGGCACCCGAAAATCCCACGGGGTCAGCTTCTGGCCGAGCTTTTCCAGAAAGGGCGAAATATATCCGCCGACACAGCCATCAACATGCATCCACAGCCCGCCGTCCGCCGCGACCGCCGCAATTTCCGGGATCGGGTCAATATTGGCGTAGTGCCATGACGGTGCCGAGGCCGCAACCATAATCGTATCATCATTGATGGCCGCCGCGATATTGGCCGCAATCCCCCGGCCATTTTCGTCCAGATCGGTGGTGATCACCTCCATACCCAGATAATGCGCCCCCTTCTGAAAGGTCGGGTGAATGGTAAAGGGGGCCACAATATTGGGTCTTTTCACATTCGGCTTATGGATTTTGGCCCATTCCCTTGCCGCATGTATGGCGGAAAAATTGCTTTCGGTACCGCCACTGGTGAAATTGCCGGTTGACCCCGGTTCCGGATGCAGAAGGCTCACGCCCATGGCAATGACCTCCTGCTCAATGGTTTGCATATAGGGCAGATAAAGCGAAAAAAAGCCGTTATCGGACATGAAACGTTCAAAGGCATGTTTGCCCACCGCCTGCACATCCTCAGGCCCGCGAAAGGCTCTGGCAAAATGGGCATAGGGTTCGGGCATTTCCAGCTTGCCCAGATGAGCGCTTATGGCCTCAAAGGTCATGCCCGACCGGGGCAGTGACATGGGTTTCTTCACGTCCGTATTGTCCACAGGTCTATCCTTTCATATCATTAGGTAAAAATTATTGGATACCTAATATCTATATAAATTTATAGAGGTATAGTCAATACTATATAATTTTGACAAATGTGATGTGAAGGTCTTGATTCCTATTTGGCCAGTGATTTTCCCGCAGAGCCCAAATCGGCAATGGCCTCATCCAGGCGGGCGATAAAGCCCAGTTCCCCGGCGCGCAGCCATTTACGCGGATCATATTGTTTTTTATAGGGGGTGCCGTCCTCAGGGTCGATTTGATATGTAAAGGCCTTGGCGTTATCGGTGACATATTTGCCCACCGCCTCGGCAAAGGCAAACTGGGTATCGGTATCAATATTCATTTTGAAAACGCCGTAAGTCAGGGCCTCGGCAATTTTGGCTTTTTCAGAACCGGACCCGCCGTGGAACACCAGATTAAGCGGATTATTTGCCGTATTATGACTTTCCATAACCAATGCCTGACTGTTGCGCAGAATTTCCGGGCGCAGTTGCACATTGCCGGGCTTATAGACGCCGTGAACATTGCCAAAGGACGCCGCCACGGAAAAATGGCCGATGGGCGATAACAGTTCATAGGCCTTCAGCACATCATCGGGCTGGGTATAGAGATGGGAATTATCGGCATCCGTATCAATCTCATGGCCAACACCGTCTTCTTCACCGCCGGTGATGCCCAGTTCGATTTCCAGGCTCATATCAATCTTTGCCATCCGACGGAGCACCCGCGCACATTCACCCAGGTTATCGTCAATATCCTCTTCGGACAGGTCCAGCATATGAGAGGTGTACAAGGGTCGGCCATTTGCCCCGTGATAAGCCTCTGAATGATCAATGAGAGCATCCACCCACGGCACCAGTTTGCGGTTGGCATGGTCGGTATGCAGAACCACGCAAATACCGTAATATTCCGCCAGAAGATGCACATGATGGGCCGCCGATACCGCGCCGAGCACCTTGGCCTGAAAGCCGTCTTCCATGCCCTGCCCGGCATAAAACTGCGCCCCGCCGTTGGAAAACTGGATAATCACATCGCTGTTGTTGCGGGCCGCCGCCTCCATCACCGCGTTGACGCTGTCCGTTCCCACACAATTCACCGCCGCCAGCGCATAGCCGCCGTCCTTACAGGCATTGACAAGTTCGATATAGTCTTCGCCGCTCACGACGCCGGGTTTTAGAGTCATCAGTTCAGTCCTTGATTTATATGTTTGAAATATATTCGCCTGATTATATAAACTGCATTTCCTATCGCAAGGGAAAACGCCAAAAAAAACAGCCCCCATATGTAATTATGGGAGCTGTCTTTGGAATTCTGTCCGATATCGCCTTAGGCGGCTTCGGGTTCTTCTGTCTCGATCTCAATTTCCGGGCCGCTGGTCTGGCCCTTGGCGTCTTCATCACGGTCAACCAGTTCGATCACGGCAACCGGGGCCGCATCACCGTGGCGGTAACCGGCTTTCAGAATACGGATATAACCGCCCTGACGTTCCTTGTAACGTTCGGCCAATGTATCAAATAATTTTGACAATACATCACTTTCCTTGCCCTCACGTATGGTTTCCCTGGCAATGACCGGAAGCTTTGAAGCCGCCTGACGCCGCGCATGGAGAGAACCGCGTTTGCCCAAAGTGATCAGACGCTCGACAATCGGGCGCAGTTCCTTGGCCTTTGGCAGGGTTGTTACAATCTGCTCATGCTTCAGGAGGGCATGGGCCATATTGGCAAACATCGCTTTACGATGTGAACTTGTTTTATTCAGCTTACGCCCAGCTCTACGATGGCGCATATCTCTTACTCCTTCGGCGGGTATCCATTCAGCGGACCCGACCCAATTAAAAATCCAAAATCAGAATTCCTGTTCCATTTTCTTGACCAGCTCTTCAATATTCTCTGGTGGCCATCCCGGATTATCCATACCAAGACGCAAGCCCATGGTGGACAGAACTTCTTTTATCTCATTCAGTGACTTGCGGCCAAAGTTTGGTGTCCGCAGCATTTCTGCCTCGGTCTTACGCACAAGGTCACCGATATAAACAATATTGTCGTTTTTCAGACAGTTTGCCGAACGAACAGACAATTCCAGTTCGTCAACCCGGCGCAGAAGGTTACGGTTGAAATCAGGTTCGTCTGATTCTTTTTCCGCCGCCATGTCTTCCGGCTCATCAAAGTTGATGAAGGTCTGAAGCTGATCCTGCAGAATACGGGCGGAAAAGGCCAGCGCATCCTCAGGTGTTACCGTACCGTCAGTCTCAATGGTCATGATCAATTTGTCATAGTCCAGAATCTGGCCCTCGCGGGTATTCTCAACCCGGTAGCTGACCTTGCTGACCGGACTGAACAGGCTGTCAATGGGGATCAGGCCAATGGGCGCATCATCGGGGCGGTTGTTGACCGCAGCCACATAACCCTTGCCACTTTCAACGGTAAGTTCCATGCGCAATTCCGCGCCGTCATCCAGCGTGCAGATCACCAGATCGGGATTTTGAATGGTCACATCAGCCACTTCGCTGATCTGTCCGGCGGTTACCTCACCGGGGCCTGTCGCCTGAAGTGACAGACGCTTCATATCCACGCCTTCCATTTCAACGGCAATCTTCTTGATATTCAGGACCACGTCAGTGACATCTTCCCGAACCCCCGGAATGGAGGAAAATTCATGAAGAACATTGTCAATATGAATGGAGGTTACAGCAGCCCCCTGAAGAGACGACAGCAGCACCCGGCGCAATGAATTGCCCAAAGTCATGCCATAACCGCGTTCCAGCGGTTCTGCGACGATTGTTACCTTTCTGCGTTCTTCACCAACCTGTTTGATGTCGAGGGTAGAAGGTTTAATTAATTCCTGCCAATTCTTCTGGATCACGGTTCAAATCCTTGTAAGTTACTGGTCCTAATTTGTCATAATTGACATATGCCATAAAACCCCATTGCCCTGATATACAACGGGGGAAGTCAATATTATACTCTACGGCGTTTCGGGGGACGACATCCATTATGGGGAATGGGCGTCACATCACGAATAGTCGTAATGGTAAATCCAATCGCCTGCAGGGCACGAAGGGCTGATTCACGTCCGGAACCGGGGCCTTTAACTTCTACCTCCAGGGTTTTCATACCATGTTCCTGGGCTTTTTTACCGGCATCTTCCGCCGCCATCTGGGCCGCATAGGGTGTCGATTTGCGCGAACCCTTAAAGCCCATCACACCGGCCGTTGACCAGGCAATCGTATTGCCCTGTGCATCGGTAATGGTGATAATGGTATTATTGAATGTAGAATTCACATGGGCTACGCCATTGGTGATATTCTTGCGCTCTCTGCGCTTTACACGTTTTTCTTCAGCCATTTTCCGCTACCCTATTTCTTCTTGCCGGCGATCGCAACGGCCTTGCCCTTGCGGGTGCGGGCATTGGTGCTGGTACGTTGTCCACGGACAGGAAGTTTTTTACGATGACGCATACCACGGTATGAACCAAGATCCATCAGACGCTTGATATTCATGGCGACTTCGCGCCGCAAATCACCTTCCACCATACAATCACTATCGATTGTCTCGCGGATTCTGATAACTTCCGAATCACTTAGCTGGTTGACCCGCATTTCAGGTCTGATTCCAACTTTCTCACAAATTTGTTTCGATACTGCAGGACCAATCCCATGGATATAGGTCAATGCAATTACCACCCTCTTTCCGGTGGGTATATTCACGCCAGAAATACGCGCCACGATCGTTTCTCCCGATCTAAAAATCCACTAAACAGCAACCTCCCCGGAAAAACCGTGAAGTTGCGCGATTATATGTATTAAAACCCCGCAGTCAACCTTAGAGACAAAAACTTTTAAAGGTTTTTTGCCAATGGCCTACAGTTGGTTCAATACGTCATTTATCTGAACGGTGACATCATCGATATCAGCCATTCCGTCAATAGTTCTCAAAACGCCCTGCGCCGCATAAAATGGCAGCAAAGGGGCGGTTTGTGCGTGATAGGTTGCCAGTCTGGAGATAACCGTTTCACGATTATCATCAGAGCGACGATTGAAATTCGTAGAACCACAGCTGTCACACACGCCAGCCTGTTGTGGTTTGAGGTAAGTGTCATGGTAACCCTGATTGCAGTTCGCACATGTATAGCGACCCGAAATCCGGTCAACAAGAGATTCGTCATTCACCTTCATTTCGATAACAACATCGACTTTCAGGTCTTTATTCTTCAGCAGCCGGTCCAATGCTTCGGCCTGGGCAACGGTACGGGGGAAACCATCAAGCAGGAAACCATTCCGGCAATCCTCTTCCTCGATCCGGTCCGCAATAATGCCGATCACGATTTCATCGGTGACCAGCTTGCCAGCATCCATAAATTCTTGTGCTTTTTTGCCAATTTCACTGCCGGCTTCTTTCGCCGCCCTGAGCATGTCGCCCGTGGACAGTTGAACCAGACCATGCTTCTCCATAATCCGCTGGGCCTGGGTTCCCTTTCCCGCACCGGGAGGGCCAAGTAAAACGATGATCATCTGCGCCGTCTCCCCTTGCCCCGGATTTTGGATTTTTTCAGCAGCCCTTCATATTGATGGGCCATAAGATGGCTGTGGATCTGGGCCACCGTATCCATGGTAACACTGACCACAATCAAAAGAGACGTGCCGCCAAAATAAAACGGGATGGCATATTTTGCTCTTAAAACTTCGGGCAGCAGACATACCAGTGTCAGGTAAATTGCGCCAACCGTGGTCAGCCGTGTCAAAACAAAATCCAGATAATTCGCGGTATTCTTGCCCGGACGAATACCCGGAATAAAACCACCGTATTTCTTGAGGTTATCTGCAGTTTCCTCAGGATTAAACTGGATCGCCGTATAGAAAAAGGCGAAGAAGATAATCAGAATGGCATAAAAGGCCATATAAAGCGGCTGGCCCGGGCCAAGCAGAGTGGTCACCGTGGTCATCCATTCCGGTCCCCCCTCGGCTGCAAAACCGGCAATGGTCATGGGCATCAACAGCAGGGAAGAGGCAAAGATCGGCGGGATCACACCGGCGGTATTCAGCTTAAGCGGCATATGGGACTGTTCGCCCTTTGACGCACCGGTTGCGGTCTGGCGTTTCGGATACTGAATCAGCAGACGACGCTGGGCCCGTTCCATAAAGACGATAAAGGCAATCACCACAATAACCATGATAATCAGGCCGACAATCACCAGCGGGCCGCCAAGCTGTCCCTTGGAACTTAATTCCAGTGTACCGACAATGGCAGAAGGCAGTTCCGCCACAATACCGGCAAAGATAATCAGGGAAATACCGTTACCCACACCACGTGCGGTGATCTGTTCACCCATCCACATCAAGAGTAATGTCCCGCCAAGCAGGGTAATCACTGTCGTGGCGATAAAGAACATACCACCATCATCAAGGGCGATACCGCCCGATTGCAGGCTTGTGGCAATGGCATAACCCTGCACAATGGTCAGGACCACCGTGCCGTAACGGGTATATTGGTTGATTTTCTGACGGCCGGCCTCGCCTTCTTTTTTCAACTGACCGATGGTCGGTGAAATGGAGGTCATCAACTGCATGATAATGGAGGCCGAAATATAAGGCATGATGCCTAAGGCAAAAACACTCATCCGGGAAATGGCACCGCCATTAAACAGGTCGATCATGCCCAGAATACCCTGCTGGTTTGCCTCGAACATACGGGCAAGTTCAACGGGATTGATCCCCGGCAGGGGAACATAGGTTCCCAACCGGTAGGCAACAAGGGCAAACAGGGTAAACCAGATACGCTTCTTCAGTTCTGTCGCCTTGGAAAAGGCACTGAAATTCAGGTTTGCGGCTAATTGTTCAGCTGCTGATGCCATCTGATTATTTCCCTGTTACCAATTTCATTCAGAAGCCTGTCCAGCCGTCGCCACGGACGTCACCGTCACTTTGCCGCCGGCTTTCTCAACCGCTGCAATTGCCGCCGCAGAAGCCCCGGAAACTTCGATATTCACTTTGGACTTGAGCGCGCCCTTGGCCAGCAAACGTACACCATCTTTCACACCATTGACAACCCCGGCTGCCTGCAGCAAGTCGATGGTAATGGTTTTTTTGGTATCAATTTTCTTATTGTCAATGGCTTCCTGCAACCGTCCAAGATTTACCGGAACAAAAACTTTCCGGTTAATATTGTTAAAGCCACGTTTCGGCAGGCGTTGATAGATGGGCATCTGGCCGCCTTCAAAACCCTTGATCGCAACGCCTGAGCGGGATTTCTGTCCCTTGACACCGCGTCCACCGGTCTTTCCGGTGCCGGAACCGATGCCGCGCCCGATGCGTTTACGGTTTTTGGTTGCGCCTGGCTTGTTGACTAATTCATTCAGTTTCATGGTTCTTATCCTAACTTTCCGGCCTTATCACCTGTTCCTCTGATAATATCACTCGGGATAATATCATATAGGGCGGAATTAAACTTCTTCAACCTTCACCATATGGCGAACCTTGCGGATCATACCACGAACGGCCGGGGTATCTTCCAGCTCGCGGGTACGGTTTATTTTATTGAGACCAAGGCCAATAAGCGTTGCGCGTTGATCTTTCGGACGGCGGATCGGGCTTCCGGTCTGCGTTACCTTCAATGTTTTTTTCTTCACCATGGGATTACTCCGTAACTTCCGGTGTTGTTTCTGAGGTCTTCTCTGCCGTTGTCTCTGGGGCGACTTCAGGTGCCACAACATCACGTTCACCACGACGGCTGATAATTTCGCCAACCTTCTTGCTGCGTTTTGCGGCAATCATACGCGGAGAGGATTGTTTCTTCAGGGCATCGAAAGTGCCGCGAACCATGTTGTAGGGATTTGACGATCCCAGAGATTTGGTCACAACATCCTGAACACCCAGGGCTTCGAACACCGCACGCATGGGGCCACCGGCGATAATGCCGGTACCAGCCTGGGCCGAACGGATAACCACTTTACCGGCACCGTGACGGCCTTCGATATCATGATGCAGGGTTCTGCCTTCACGCAGTGGAATACGAACCATTGATTTTTTGGCTTCTTCGGTTGCCTTGCGAATAGCTTCGGG
>UOEJ01000063.1_pt1 | contig 25513 bp, 26 predicted proteins | sample 1989191 | NCBI WGS metagenome assembly UOEJ01 (sample SAMEA4712195, study PRJEB27164) | hydrothermal vent metagenome | biome: marine basaltic hydrothermal vent biome; feature: marine hydrothermal vent; material: mineral | place: Pacific Ocean | collected 2011-06-14/2011-07-23 | depth 1719 m | reverse complement strand
CGGAAAATCTGGCCTTCAACCGGCGGGATTCCCCCCGGATAATAGGTTTTCATGAAATTGGCGGTTTCCTCGACAGCAGATTTCGGGTCCAGATAACGGCTGCCTGCCACCCGCATATAATGGGCGACCAACTGGGTAATGGGAACCCCTTCCCGGGCATAGGCTATGGCCGGGGCCAGATTTTCCGCCATGGACAGCCTGCCGAATTTGGCATGAAGCGCGAACCAGCCATCCACCGTCCCCGGTACAGACACCGGCAGGGTGCCAAAAGGGGGAATATCCGTACGACCCCGCTTTTTCAATTCTGCGGCAAGGTCATCATAACTCATAGCCATGGGCGAACGTCCCGACCCGTTCAGGCCATACAGCTTTTTAGTAACGGGGTCCCAGACAATGGCATATATGTCGCCGCCAATGCCGTTCCCGGTGGGTTCCATCAGCCCGATGGCCGCATTGGCCGCAATGGCGGCATCCGTGGCGGTGCCACCCTTTTTTAGGATGTCCAGAGCCACCTGTGTGGCCAGCGGGATACTGGTTGCGGCCATGCCGTTGCGGGCGATGACCTGTGAACGGCTGGCAAAATCCGCCCCCACATTCCGGTCACCCCGATGGGACCGGGGCCAGTTGCCGGCCGTGGCAGTATTATTTTTAACGGGCTTGTCCTCCGCCGTATTTGTCACCATCTGTTTTTTGTCACTTTCCTCTGCCGGTGACAATAATGGTAAAAAGGCCAGAAGCCCGGCAAACATAATAATTCTGAGCGAATGTTTCATGGATTATCCCTGCATTATGAATTTATTATTACCCGCCACCGGAATATATACTGACAAAATAACTTTCACAAAGCAAGTAAGCTGCTAATATGACGCTGAATTTATAAAATACAGGGAAATACCAATGACTAAATTCTTTCTGGGCGTAATAATAATTGCCTTCGCATCACTGTCATCATCATTTGCCGCCTCAAAGGACGAGGCCGCAATCAAACAGATAATTTTTGACCTCAAGAATGGCTGGGAAAAGGGTGACGGGGCGCCTTTCCGTCAGCATATACTTGACTTTGCGGGCTTTCGCAGCATCGAAAGCGGCGGGCAGAATACCCCGCTGGATGATCTGGTCACCCGACATGTGGAGCCGGAAAAAACTGCGCTGGAATATCTGACAATTGATATTTCAAATATCGAAATCCATCTCGAAGGGGATTTTGCCTGGGCCATCGCCGACCAGCGCGTAAAGGGCAAGGTCAGGCGGAACGGGAAAATATTTGATAAGGGTGGCTATCAGACCTATCTTTTCCGCCTGATTGATGACCATTGGAAAATCATTCACAGCCATTCCTCGTCCAGAGATTACAACCCGAAAAGGCACGGCCCCGCCAAAGCGGAAAAATAAATACCGCAAGACCCCCACGACGGAACACCACGCACAGCAGATCAAATTTTTGCCATTATTTGTCCTTATCAGAGACTTGTCATATGATTAATGAGGATAATCAGAAATAATGATGCAAAATCTGATCAGCCACGAACCGGCTGTGTTGCTGCTTGGCATGACCATGTGCCTGTTTATGGCCCTGTATTTTTTTGTCGACAGCAAAGACAGTAAATCCCCCAGAAGATTTCTTGCCGGATTTATGTTCGTTTACGGCTTGACTTTTGCCGATAATTTTCTGGATACATCGGGTATTTCCCTGCAATATCCCCATGTAACGGGACTTTTGGTTCCCAGCTTCTTCCTGCTTGGCCCATTGATTTATTTTTACATCAGGGATATGTGCGACAGCCGGGCCTATATTCTGGATAAAAGCCGCTACAGGCATTTCATTCTGCCTGTCATATCCATCCTGCTAATGTCTGCCTTTTATATGTTTCCCGAACAGTTTAAACGCACCCTGTTGACGGGGGAAAATATTATACCGGAAACCGGTTTTTTTCTGCTGGGTATTCTGGGAATAATGCTGGTGCAGATCATCTTGCCGCTCCAGATTTTATATTATCTGATCCGGTCTTATCAGATTTTATTGCAATATTTTACCAGACTAAAAGACTTTTTTGCCAATATTGAAGATCAGCGTCTGGATTGGCTCAGGATATTGCTTTTGATGATGTCCGTGCAATGGATCATATATGCCTATGACGACCTGATCGGCTGGCCGGAACATTGGCATGATGTGATAGATTTCTATACCACACTGGTTGATGTGGGGATCATATATTTCTTAAGCTTCAAGGGGCTGCGTCATGTGGCCATCAGTGGACAGGAAATGACGGACAGACTTTCCGGTGAGCCAAAAGACAGACCCGTGGGTTCGGGTAATGGAGCACGACAGAAATATGCCAAATCCGCCCTGAGTGCCGATGATATCAAACGCATCCTGAGCAAGCTGCAACATGCCCTTGAAGGTGATGAATTATTCAATGACAGCATGTTGTCATTGCGCAGCCTCAGCGACCATACCAGAATATCCACCAACAATATTTCACAGGCCATCAACCAGAGCCTGGAGTGTAATTTCTTTGATTTTATCAATGGGTTCCGCATTAAAGAGGCCATGAAGCAACTCCGGAAAAGCGGCGAAGATAAAATTCCGGTACTTGAGATTGCCCATGCTGTGGGATTTAACTCCAAATCGACCTTCAATGCCGCCTTTAAGAGACATTGCGGCCTGACCCCGACCGAATATCGCAGGCAACAGGCCAGCCCTGACTGATAATCTGCCTCTGCCTGAATTCTGCCTTTTTTCCATCATTATCGCCACAATCCGGACACAATGGACAGCCTTGCCATAATTTTGACTTTTTTCAATAATTTCAATGACTTGGAAAGGTATTGATAAACAGGGCAGGACGAAAAGGCGGGGTTTCCCTATCGGTTCGGACGAATTTATTTCATTCAACAATTATATCTGCTTCCGGGTGAGGGGAAAACTTGATCCGGTGTTTTGCAAACAAACAAAGCATGCACCGGAAGTGTAAATAGTTGACCCTGAATTTTAATTTAATAGAGGAACTACAGAGAAATGAAAAATTTACCCCATAGAACCATCAAGAAAACCATGTTGATGGCATTGACAGCAACGGCAATAATGGCGACCCCGGTTGCCGGTGCCTTTGCCGCAGAAGACAAATCCCCTTTTGACGGTCCCTATGTGGGCGGCGCACTGACATTGAATAAATTCAATAGCGGTGCCTCCGTCACCCCGGCGACGACAACGACACTTGAGGGCAAACAAAAAGTCGCCGGCGGGATTTACGGTGGTTACGGCGTTCAGATGGACCAACTTTATTTTGGTCTTGAAGGCGGTTTTTACCTTAACCGCAGCCCGTCACCCACCCTTTCCTTTGGCACAACCAACACCGGCTTAAAGGCAAAGAACACCTTTGACCTTGGCGCGCGGCTGGGCTTTGTTGCCGACCGGGTCCTGTTTTATGGTCTGGGGGGCTTCACATCGACCAAATTTGATACCTTTGGCCTGGCCACCAACGAAAACAAACGTCTCAGCGGTTTTCGTTACGGCGGCGGTATGGAATTTGCCCTGACCCCGACAATCAGTCTCCGGGCTGAATATACCCGGGCCAATTACAAGAAATGGGACGTCACAAGCGGAACAGACAGCATCACTTTCGACCCCAATGACAGACGTTTCCTCGTCGGGGCAACGTTCAGATTTTAGGAAGCAACCAACCCCTATAGCTTTCTAAACGACAGGAGCGGATATAACCCTGCCGCTCCTGTCACTCTGGGGCATTGGCCTGAAGTCTTTTCATCAGGGCATCGAAACCGGCCGCCTTGGCAAAATCAACGGCCCTGCGGCCATCATCGGATTTCACCGATACATCAGCACCATATTCCAGCAGCATATCAACCACCGGCGCATTACCGAGACTGGCCGCCGCCATAAGCGGGGTATAGCCACCGGCCTGAATCACATTGGGCTTCGCCCCGGCCTTGAGCAGCAGTGCGACAATCGGCCCCTGCCCCGTTACACAGGCGCTATGCAGAGGCCGCAGGTCCGACATATTTCCGGCATGGATATTGACGTTGGCTCCCCTTTCTATCAGCAGTGAGGCAAATTCCAGCGACCCGAAGAAACACGCCAGATGCAGGGCGGAAAAACCATCACCGCTCAACTGGTCAATATCAGAAATATTTTCCGTAAAACCGTCAATATCCTGATATTTATTCAGGGCTGCCAGATCAAACAGGTCCAGTTCCGGCTCATATTCCAATAAAGCCCTGGTCAGGTCATCTTTCGCCAGATAAAGGGTAAACAGAATAGCCGATACCCCGTCGGAACTGCGGCTTGAAGCCAGACTGCCATCTTTGGCCAATATGGCCCGAAGCTGTCCCTCGTCCGCCACATCAATGGCCTTGAATAAATCATCCCGCGACATGTTGTATCCCTTTGTCGATGTTGGTATTGGGCCATGGCTTTTATTGGTATTGGGCCATGCCTTTTATTGGTATTGGGCCATGCCTTTTATTGGTATTGGGCCATGGCTTTTATTGGTATTGGGCCATGCCCTGGCGGGCCAGTTCATCGGCCTTTTCATTGCCCGGATCACCATTATGGCCCTTGACCCATTTCCAGGTGATATCATGGCTTTCCACCTCGACGTCCAGAGCCTGCCATAATTCGGCATTCTTGACCGGCTTGCGGTTTGCCGTACGCCAGCCATTCTTTTTCCAGTTGTGAATCCATTTGGTGATACCGTCCTTGACATAGACACTGTCCGTATAAAGGGTCACATGGCAGGGGCCTTTCAGGGCCTTCAGCCCCTCGATCGCCGCCTTAAGCTCCATCTGGTTATTGGTGGTTTGCGCCATGCCGCCGGTCAGTTCTTTGGCATGTTTTCCGGATATGAGCCACGCACCCCAGCCACCCGGCCCCGGATTGCCGGAACAGGCCCCGTCGGTATAAACAATAACTTCTTTCATATGTCCAATCCATTTTCACTCTGGCCATATTCACTCAGGCCATATTCAGAGGGGCCTGTTACCGCCCGGTGAAAATTCAGTTTCGTGATATATTCCGCCGGGTCCTTTAGCTGCACCAATGCCCCCGGCACCTGATTGAGCCAGTCATACAGGCGCGACAGAAGAAAACGCAAAGCCGCCCCCCGGCACAACACTGAAAAGACAGCCATTTCCCGCCCCGTCATGGGCCGCAGCCGGTTATAGCCCCGCAACAGGCGGCTTGCCTTGGTGATATTGAAAGAGCCGTCCGCCTCGAAACACCAGGCATTGACACAGATCGCCACATCATAGGCCAGGATATCATTACAGGCGAAATAATAATCAATCAGGCCGGACAGTGCGCCATTCATGAAAAAAACATTGTCCGGAAATAAATCTGCATGAATAACCCCTTCGGGCAAATCCGATGGCCAATGGGCTTTCAGAAAGGTCATCTCGTCATGGATCAGGTCTTTCAGACCGGCGGCCACCCCGTCCGCACGCGCCGCACATTGGTCGACAAGTGTCTGCCAGCCGGCAACCGACAGGGCATTTTCACGCCTGAGCGCAAAATCCGCCGCCGCACCGTGCATCTGCGCCAGGGCCTGTCCCAGCTGGCCACAATGATCCGCATCCGGTCTGCTGACGGACAGACCGGGCAAGAAACTGATCAGAGCCGCCGGACGGCCGCAAAGATTTTTCAGAATATGACCGTCCCGGTCGCGCACCGGGGCCGCGCAATTGACCCCCTTTTGCACAAGATGGTCCATCAGCCCCAGAAAATATGGCAGGTCATCGGGATCAACCCGCTTTTCATACAGGGTCAGGATATAGGATGCCCTGGTGGTCTGGAGAATATAATTGGTATTTTCAACCCCCTCCGCTATCCCCTTGAAAGAGACAATATCCCCCACATCATAAGATACCAGAAACGCCTTGATTTCTTCGGCATTAACGGGGGTGTAAACGGCCATTTTCAATCCCCCTTCATCAGAATAGCAGGCAGTTTGAACTGGACATCCTCTTCGACAGTCATCACCGTCTCAAGATTAATATCATAACGTTCTCGAAAGGCATCGACCACTTCCTCCACCAGAATTTCCGGCGCGGAAGCCCCGGCGGAAATGCCGATATTATCCACACCTGAAAGCCAGCCCCAGTCAATATCACCGGCCCGTTGAATCAACATGGATTTGCAGCCTTCGCGATTTGCGACCTCAACCAGACGGCGGGAATTGGAGCTGTTGGGTGCGCCGATAATCAACACCGCCCCGGCCTTTTCCGCCAGGGCCTTGACCGCGCCCTGCCGGTTGGTGGTGGCATAGCAGATATCTTCTTTTCGCGGATCACGAATGGCAGGAAATCTGGCTTTCAGGGCCGCAATAATTTCTGCCGTGTCATCCAGTGACAACGTGGTCTGGGTGATATAGGCCACATTATCCTCATTTTTCAGGGTAAGCTCCGCCACATCCTGCGGTCTTTCCACCAGCTTGATCCGGCCTTCTCCGACCTGCCCCATGGTGCCGATGACCTCCGCATGGCCCGCATGGCCGATCATGATGATCTCGGCCCCGGACCTTTCGTGAAGGGCGGCTTCCCGATGCACCTTGCTGACCAGGGGACAAGTGGCGTCCACATAAAGCATATTGCGGCGGCGGGCCTCTTCCGGTACTGATTTCGGCACTCCGTGAGCGGAAAAAATCACCGGCACATCTGCGGGAACCTCATCCAGTTCATCGACAAATATGGCCCCGCGCTGTTTCAGTCCTTCAACCACGAATTTGTTATGGACAATTTCATGGCGCACATATACCGGCGCACCATATTTTTCCAACGCCATTTCAACGATCTGAATGGCCCGGTCCACCCCGGCGCAAAACCCCCGTGGATTGGCGATATACAGGTTAATCTCGCGTCTGGTCATGGTTTAGGGTGTATCGCTGAAACCAGCCATACAGCTGACACACAGGACATAGGCATGACCCGGATCGTTCAACTGGCCGAAAATCGATAATTTTTCCATGATGCGGGCCGCCAGAATATCCTGCGGGCGGATGGTCTTTGCCATAAGCATTTTACCAACGGTGGCATGACGTTCCATAAAGTCAGCAATCAATTTTGCCTCCCAGGGGATAGGGTCTTCCCAGAAAGCAACTTTATAATCATCCAGTTTGGCCCGGCCCGCCGCAGACTTTACCGCATCCTCAAAAGTGCCAAGCTTGTCCACCAGACCAAGTTCCAGGGCCTTGTTGCCGGTCCAGACCCGGCCCTGTGCGATCTCATTGACCTGTTCCACCGTCATATTGCGGCCCTCGGCGACAATATTCAGAAACCGGTCATAGCCATTTTCAATATTGCTCTGGATAAGTGCCTTGACCTTTTCCGGCAGAGGTTTGCTGACACCGGCCATGGAAAGCGATGTTGTGCCGACCCCGTCCGTTGTAATGCCGATTGCCGCCATGGTGCCTTCAAAATTCGGGATGGCCCCAAAAATGCCGATTGATCCCGTGATGGTGGTCGGCGCGGCCCAGATTTCATCGGCATTGGCGGAAATCCAGTAACCACCGGAAGCCGCCAGTGATCCCATGGACACCACAACCGGCTTTCCGGCCGATTTCAGCAACAAAACTTCCTGACGGATCAATTCGGAGGCAAAAGCACTGCCACCGGGGCTGTCAACCCGCAGGACGACCGCCTTGACCTTTTCATTCAGCCGCGCTTCCCGCAGATGGCGTGAGACGGTATCGCCGCCAGCCGTACCCTGGGGGTGCTGTCCGTCCATGATCGTGCCATTGGCATAAACAACCGCAATCAGCTTTTCAGACGGCACCTTGGCACGGGCATTGGCCGCAAGATAGGCATGGTGGTTGATTATCCTGTTTTTCAGATTGCTTTTTTTGGTCCCCAGCCTTTCGGCCAATAATGTCCGCCAGTCTTCACGGGTTTTCAGGCCGTCAACCAGATCATATTGCAGCGCCAGTTCCGCCATATCACCTTTCAGGCCGGCCAGGTCCGCATCCACCTTGTCAAAATTATCCCTGATACTGTTGGTGATGAGATTACGGCCCTGCTCGACACTTTGGGTATATTCCGTCCACAGGTCACCCATCAGGGCGAGGCTGGCTTCCTTGGACGCCGGTGACATGTCACTGCGAATGAATGGTTCCATGGCGGATTTATATTTGCCAACCCGGAACAGCTGGATTTCTGCCTTGATCTTGTCAAGGAAACCCTTGAAATAGCTCCGGTAGGAGCCATAACCATAAAGCATCACAGCACCATATGGATTGAGATATATTTCATCGGCATAGGAGGCGATCAGATAACCGCCCTGACTGAAACTATCCCCGTAAGTGACGATTTTCTTGCCCGTCTCCCTGAAGCGGGACATGGCATCACCGATATAATGCAGCTTTGACGGCAGGGCACCGGCCAGCTTGTTGGTATTGATGATCATCATGGTAATCCGGTCATCCCTGGCCGCAAGGTCGATGGCCCTGATCACATCGCGCAGGATGGTCTGGCGCATGGCGGCTTGCCCCGATATGGCCGCCAGAGGTGACTGGTTATATATTTTCTGTTCCTGTATGGCCCCGTCCAGTGACACCACAAGGGCCGCCTGTTCCGGCACGGAAACCCTGTCTCCCTTGAATATGGATATGGTGATAAATACCACCAGTGCCAGGAACAGTAATGTCCCCACCACTGATTGAAACTTCCGGAAGTACTTCCAGAATATCCCAAGGGCTTTCCCTATGAACGAAAATATTATTTTTATGATATTCATTGTTTTCTGACTTTCCTGACAATTATTTCCGGCTCAACGCCCACGCTGACCAATTCGCCTATTTATCGCAGATATTCTGCCGATGATCAACGTCTTATCTTTTTCATGTTGTCCCCGTTGACTCTGCCCCGATTACGGCTATTATGACGGCCATGCCAACAGACCCTGCGGGAGAGACTGGATATTCCAGCGCCGAAGGAGCAACCGCCCCGGAAACTCTCAGGCACCAGGGACCGCAGGAGATAATGGCACTCTGGAAAGTGGGTTTCATAACCCCGCCGACGGGGTAAGTTGCGCCCGGAACATAACAGCAGGCGCAATCAAATCTCTCAGGTATCCATGACAGAGGGGGCACCGACAGCACGGGTTTGCGTGCGGTAAGTGCTTGCTCTGGAAAAAAATATGGATACCGATAACAGCCAATTGCTTAAAACCCCGCTTTTTGCGCTCCATGAGGAACTTGGCGGCAAAATGGTGCCCTTTGCGGGCTATCTTATGCCGGTGCAATATCCTCTGGGTGTGATGGGGGAACATAACCACACCCGTAATGCCGCCGGGCTTTTTGACGTGTCCCATATGGGCCAGCTGGTGATCACGGGTGATAATGCCGGTCAATGGCTGGAAACGCTGCTGCCCGGCAATATCATTGACCTGAAAATAAATGCCATCCGTTACAGCATGTTCACCAATGAGGATGGCGGCATTCTGGATGACCTGATGATCACCAAAAGGGAGAATGACCTGTTTCTGGTGGTCAATGCCGCCTGCAAGGCGCAGGATATTGCCCATCTGCGGGCCCATCTGCCGGAAAATCTCACCCTGACCGAACTCGACGGGCGGGCCCTGGTGGCCCTGCAGGGGCCGAAAGCCGCTGAGGTTCTGGCCCGTTTTGCCCCCCAAGCCGATAAAATGGATTTCATGACTTATGCCGAGGTTGCCATCTGCGGTGTGGAATGTTTTATCAGCCGGTCGGGCTATACCGGCGAGGATGGCCATGAAATCTCCATGCCATCTGACAAGGCCGAAGAAATCTGCCGCGCCCTGCTGGCGGAAAATGAGGTGGAAGCCATTGGTCTTGGCGCACGGGACAGTCTGCGTCTTGAGGCGGGGTTATGTCTCTATGGTCATGACCTGACAACAGAGACAACCCCGGTTGAGGCCGCATTGCTCTGGTCCATTGGCAAACGCCGCCGGGCAGAAGGCGGCTTTCCCGGTGACCGGATCATTCTCGATCAGATCACCCATAAGAATTATCGCCAAAAGCGGGTTGGAATACTGCCGGACGGTCGCGCACCGGCCCGGGAAGGTACGACCATTCTGGACGAAGATGATAATGAAATTGGCCGGGTCACCAGTGGCGGCTTTGGACCCACATTCGGTGGTCCCATTGCCATGGGCTATGTCAAGACAGAATTCGCGGCCCTTGATACAGAAATATTCCTCGCCGTGCGTGGCAGGAAATTACCCGCCCGGGTGGCAAAAACCCCTTTCGTCCCCCAACGTTATTACAGAAAAACTTGAAAGAAACAGGTGAGAAAATGACAACTTATTATTCAGAAGAACATGAATGGATCACCGTCGAAGGCGACACAGGCACCATCGGCATTACCGATTATGCCCAGAATGCCCTTGGCGATATTGTCTTCGTGGAAATGCCGGAAGTGGGTAGTACCTATGACAAGGGCGATGAAATTGCCGTTGTTGAATCCGTCAAGGCCGCCAGTGAAATATACACCCCCATCGGTGGTGAGGTGACCGCCGTCAATGACGCGCTCGAAGATAATCCGGCATTGGTGAACGCCCAGGCGGAAAGTGATGGCTGGTTTTACAAAATCACCATTGCCGACCGGGATGAGCTGAAAGAACTGATGGATGAGAATGGCTATAAAACTTTCATCGCAGGATTGGACTGAAATAAATGCGTTATTTACCGCTGAACCGGTCCGACCGGGAGCATATGCTGGCAAAGATTGGCGTCGGCCACATCAATGACCTGTTCCGGGATGTGCCGGACGGCGCCCTGTTGGCCGACCATGTTGATCTGCCGTCCCATATGTCGGAAATGGCGGTTGACCGGGATTTTCGCACCATGGCGGAAAAAAACCTTCCCGCCGGCGGGTCGGCCTTTTTTTGCGGCGGCGGGGCTTATCGTCATTATGTGCCAAGCACGGTGGATTATATGCTTCAGCGCGGTGAGTTCCTGACCGCCTATACCCCTTACCAGCCGGAAATATCCCAGGGCACCCTGCAGGCGCTTTTTGAATTTCAGACCCAGGTGGCCCAGATCACCGGCATGGAGGTTGCCAATGCCTCCATGTATGACGGTTCCACCGCCTGTGGCGAGGCGGTTCTTATGGCCCGCCGTGCCAGCCGCAAAAAACGCGCCATCCTGTCCGGCAGCCTGCATCCCCAATATATCGAGGTGGTCAAATGCGCGACCAGATTTACCGATGATGTGACAGTGGTTAACCCGGTGGATTGTTACCTTGTGGATGACCTGATTGACCAGATTGACGATGAGACAAGCTGTGTCGTGGTGCAAAATCCGGACTTTTTTGGCAATCTGCAGGATTTTTCCCGTCTGGCCGAGGCGCTCCATACCCGCAAGGCCCTGTTGATTGTGGTGGTGACCGAGGTTGTTTCGCTCGGGGCCATCCGCTGCCCCGGAGCCATGGGGGCTGATATCGTGGTCGGTGAGGGACAATCCATTGGCAACGGCCTGACATTTGGCGGGCCTTATGTCGGTCTGCTCGCCACCCGTCAGAAATTTGTCCGCACCATGCCGGGACGTGTTTGCGGCGAAACGGTGGATGCGGATGGCAGGCGCGGTTTTGTGCTGACCCTGTCCACCCGCGAACAGCATATCCGGCGGGAAAAGGCCACCAGCAACATCTGTACCAATGCGGGGCTATGCACGCTGGCCTTTACCATTCATATGACATTGCTGGGCGAAAAAGGCTTTCGTCATCTGGCCCGGCTCAATCACAGAAAAGCGGTTCAGCTTGCCGATAAAATTGCCGCCATTGACGGAGTTGAGCTTCTCAATGACAGCTTTTTCAATGAATTCACCGTCCGCCTGCCCATGGACGCGGCAGAGGCCGTGGAGCATCTGGCCGGGATGAAAATTCTGGCCGGTATCCCCCTGTCCAGGCTTTATCCTGACAACCCCGACATGAAGAATAAACTGCTTGTGGCGGTGACAGAAACCGTGACAGATGATGATATGGACCGGCTGGTCAGCCAATTGAAGGAGCTGGTGAAATGATGAATAAACAGGGTCGCCCGACCGGCATCAATACCACCGCCAACCTGTCTGGGAATAACTTGGCCGGCAATGGTTTTACCACCCACAGCGGCAACCGGGGGCTGGAACAGGAAGAACTGCTGATCTATGAAATCGGCGACGGGGAACGCACCGGGGTCGACCTGGAAGAGGTCGGGGAATTCAACAACCGTCTGGGCGGCCTCACCCGTGATAACGAGATTGGCCTTGCCGGATTGTCAGAACCGGAAGCCATGCGCCATTATACCCGCCTGAGCCGGAAGAATTACGCCATTGACATGGGGCTGTATCCGCTGGGTTCCTGCACCATGAAACATAATCCGCGTATCAATGAGAAACTGGCCCGCCTGCCCGGTCTGGCGGATATTCACCCGTTGCAGCCCACGTCCACCGTGCAGGGTGCGCTTGAACTGATGGACCGGCTGGCCCATTGGCTGAAAGTCCTGACCGGCATGCCCGCCGTTGCCATGTCGCCCAAGGCCGGGGCCCACGGCGAGCTGTGCGGCCTGATGGCCATTCGGTCGGCACTGGACAAACGCGGTGAGGAAAGAACAATTGTTCTGGCCCCGGAATCCGCCCATGGCACCAATCCGGCCACGGCGACACTTTGCGGCTACAAGGTAAAACCAATTCCGGCGAATGAGAATGGCCGGGTTGATCTGGCCGCGCTGAAAGAGGCCCTTGGCCCCGATGTGGCGGCGATCATGCTGACCAATCCCAATACCTGCGGTCTGTTTGAAAATGACATTATCGAAATTGCCGATGCGGTCCACGACGCAGGTGGATATTTCTATTGCGACGGGGCCAATTTCAACGCCATTGTCGGCAAGGTGCGGCCCGGTGATCTGGGCGTGGATGCCATGCACATCAACCTGCATAAAACTTTTTCCACCCCCCACGGCGGCGGTGGTCCCGGTGCCGGGCCCGTGGTTCTGTCAGAGGCTCTGGCCCCCTTTGCCCCGGTGCCTTATGTGGTTCAAGGCGAGGATGGCTTCACGTTGGTGGAACATATGGCGGATGGCAGCGACAGTTTCGGTCGCATGACCGCTTTTCACGGGCAGATGGGCATGAATATCCGCGCTCTGGCCTTTATGATGTCCCATGGTTCGGACGGCCTTGCCCGTGTGGCCGAGGACAGTGTACTGAACGCCAATTACGTCATGGCGTCACTGTCCGATGTCATGACCGCAAGCTTTGACGGCCCCTGCATGCATGAATGTCTGTTTGATGACAGGTTTCTTGACGGCACCCATGTCACCACGCTGGATTTTGCCAAGGCCATGATCGACGAGGGCTATCACCCCATGACCATGTATTTTCCCCTTGTGGTCCACGGCGCCATGCTGATCGAACCGACCGAAAGCGAAAGCAAACAGTCTGTGGACCGGTTTATCGCCACATTGCGTCATCTGGTGGCCGAAGCCAAGGCGGGTAATAAGGACCTGTTCAGTGGCGCCCCCTTCCTCGCGCCACTCAGGCGGCTGGATGAAACTTTGGCGGCCCGCAAACCTGTGCTAAGGTGGCGCAAAGAGGAATAAGGGAAAAAAATTATGAATAAATTATTGAAAATCACCGGGGTAACGCTGTTTTTTGCCCTGGCGGTATTTGCGGTGATTGTTGCCTTTAATCATGAACAGGCCACACGCCTTTACGGCACCATGACCCTGTTTGACGAGGACAAGATCGTTCATAATTTCTCCCATATGGATGAGATATTCCTGACCAAACCCGTCAAGCGATCCGGCGAAATTTATCAATTCGGCAATCAGCCAAGCGATCTGCCCGACAGTTTCACCTACCGTGACGAAGTGGTGGCCACCGATGAATTCCTGACCCGCCGGGCGACCACGGCTCTGCTCGTTATCAAGGATGACAAGATCAATTTCGAGCAATATTATCAGGGTACCACTGAAAATGACCTGCGCATTTCATGGTCCATGGCCAAATCATTTACCGTGACATTATTTGGTATTGCGGTCCATGACGGCCTGATCGATATTGATGCGCCGGTGGAGCAATATCTGCCGGAAATGACCGGCAGCGGATATGAAGGCGTGCCGGTTCGTGATGTGCTGCAAATGTCATCGGGGGTATTGTGGAACGAGGATTACGGGGATTTCAATTCAGATATCAACCGCATGGGCCGGATTCTGGCGGTCGGCGGATCGCTCGATGAATTTACCGCCACACTGGTTAAAGAAAAACCATCGGGCCAGGAATTTCACTATGTCTCCATGGACACCCATATTATCAGCATGATCACCCGCAGAGTTACCGGCAAAAGCCTGATCAAGCTGGCAGAAGATCATATCTGGTCCAAAATCGGCATGGAGTCCGACGCTTACTGGATCACCGATTCGCAAGGAGTGGAATTCGCCCTTGGCGGATTGAATATGAGAAGCCGTGACTATGCCCGCTTTGGCCGTCTGTATTTAAACAACGGCAACTGGAACGGTGAGCAGATTGTCCCCGAAGCATGGATCAGGGCCGCGACCTCCCCGGCCAGCGCCCATAACAGGCCCGGCAAGAATAAATTCGGTTACGGCTTTCAATGGTGGCTGGCCCCCGATGCGCGGCCCGGTGAGTTTTTTGCCGTCGGGGTTTACGGCCAGTATATCTATATCAATCAGCCGGAGAATGTCGTTATCGTCAAAAACTCCGCCGACCGGGATTTTATGAATGCGAGAGATTCCATGCTCGAAGCCATAACCTTTTTCCGCGCCATCACGGATAAATTGCATGCCGATAAAATACACAGGAATTAGGCTATAGAGCCTCAACTTCTCTTGTAATATCCTCTATGCGTTTGAGGGTGCGTTCAAGGGTTTTTTCCAACCGGGCGGCAGTGTCCTGTTCATCCTTCAGTTCCATGGGCTTGCCGTCACGGGCTTCATCCAGCTCGTCGGCCAGCAGGATTGATGTCATCAGCAGCAGGCGGACATCGGAAACCGATCCCATGGACCGGGCGATTTGTGCCGCCTTGTCATTGACATAATCGGCCAGCCCCGACAGGCGTTCGCCTTCCCCGTCCTTGCAGGCAAGATGGTATTCCTGTTTGTTGAATTTCACGATGACATTGGCCATATTTTTTTCCGCTATGTTATTTTAGGGTCAAGACCCTAATGCAGGCTTTTCTGTGCGATAAGCTGATCCAGATCATGCAGGGTGGCGGTCAGCTCCTTTTCCGCCGAATCATTGGCATTTTCCAGCCGCGCGCATTTTTTTTCCAGCATCTCGTAGCCATTCTTCAGCGCGATACAATGTTTCTTCATCTCGGCCAGGTCACGGGTCATCTGTTTGTTTTCTGTTTCAAGCTGTTCGATATAGACCGCCTGCTCGCCGGAACTGGCCGTTCCCTTCAAATTTCGATCAAGCACCGCCCGTTCCAGACGGATCAGAGCCTCTTCCACGGCGGCTTCGGTTTGTTCCGCGCCGGTAGTTGTTGTATCTTTCGACATACTGTTCCCTGTTCTCAGAATTTATTATTACCGCTTTGGCTATATTGTTGCAAAAAAAACCCGACATTTGAAGCCAAAAAGTTAAAAACAATTCAGAAGCCTTTGATTCCGCATAAAATCATATAATCCGGTTGACGAAAGCGCCGCAAACGTCCATTGTGCGGCCATAAACCAACTGGTTTAACCGGGTAATTTTTTCATCAATTTCCAGACAGTCGGCAATAAAATTATGACAATTTCACAAACCCAGATGGCCAATGCGATCCGTGCCTTGTCCATGGATGCCATTCAGGCGGCAAATTCGGGGCATCCGGGCATGCCCATGGGCATGGCTGATGTGGCCAGCATTCTATTCACCAGACATCTGAAATTCGACCCCGCATGGCCGGAATGGCCCGACCGGGACAGATTTATCCTGTCCGCCGGTCACGGCTCCATGCTGCTCTATTCCCTGCTCTATCTTAGCGGATATGACAATCCGACCATGGAAGATATTAAAAATTTCCGGCAATTGCACCAACCCTGCGCCGGCCACCCGGAAGTCGGGGAACTGCCCGGTGTCGAAATGACCACGGGGCCACTGGGACAGGGGCTGGCCTCGTCGGTGGGTTTTGCCCTGGCCGAACGGCTGTCCAATGCGCGCATGGGAGATATCATTGATCATCATACCTATGTGATCTGCGGCGATGGCTGCCTGATGGAGGGCATCAGCCATGAGGCCATCTCCATGGCCGGCCATCTGAAACTGGGCAAAATGATCGTGCTTTGGGATGACAACGAGATCTGCATCGACGGCAGTACCCGTGCCACCGTTTCCGATGATCAACTGGCGCGCTTTGCCGCATCGGGCTGGCATACACAAGCCATCAACGGCCATGATATGGAAGAGATTGACGCCGCCATCACCGCCGCCAGACAGGACAGGCGACCTTCCATGATCGCCTGTCGCACCACAATTGGTTACGGTGCGCCGACAAAACAGGGCACATCCGGCGTTCATGGCGCGCCGCTTGGGGCTGAGGAAATCGCCGCCGCCCGTAAAATGCTCAACTGGCCCCATGCGCCCTTTGTCATTCCGGAAGATATTCTGGGCCAATGGCGTGACGCAGGCAAGCGATCACAGGGGCTTTCAGAAAAGTGGAAAACAGCCTTTGACGGCCTGGACGGGGCTGTCAAGGCCGACTTCACCCGCCGTCTGGGCAAACAGCTTCCCGCCGATTTCGCGGATGTCATCAATGACTATAAAAAGAAGCTGGCTGAAAATCCGGTGAAGGTCGCCACCCGCAAGGCATCCCTGATGGCCCTTGATGTCATTAACCCTCTTGTGGGGGAAACCATCGGCGGTTCTGCGGACCTGACCGGGTCCAACCTGACCAGAAGTGCTGACCAGACTGTCATTACGGCAGATGATTTTTCCGGCCGTTATATCTATTACGGGGTTCGGGAATTCGCCATGGCCGCCGTTATGAACGGACTGACCCTTCACGGAGAATATATCCCTTACGGTGGTACTTTCTTGGTCTTTACCGATTATTGCCGGTCCGCCATCCGCCTGAGCGCATTGATGAAACAACGGGCGATTTATGTGATGACCCATGACAGCATCGGTCTGGGCGAAGATGGCCCGACCCATCAGCCGGTGGAACATCTGATGAGCCTGCGGGTGATGCCCAATCTGGCGGTCTATCGCCCGGCGGATGCGGTTGAGACTGCCGAAAGCTGGGCCTGCGCCCTGCAGGATACCAGCCGGCCCAGCGTTCTGGCCCTGACCCGTCAAGGCCTGACCCCGGTACGGCTCAGCCACACAAGTGAAAATCTGGTGGCCAGAGGCGCATACGAACTGCGCGCGGCCGAGGGTGTGGCAATAGTCACCATCATTGCCACCGGCTCAGAAGTCGAACTTGCCGTTACCGCCCGCAAGACATTGCAGGCTGACGGCATCCCGACCCGCGTTGTCTCCATGCCTTCCACAGATATTTTTGATGAGCAGCCGCAGGATTACAGGGATGAGGTGCTGGGCAATACAAAAATCAACGTATCCATCGAAGCCGGTTCAAGGTTCGGCTGGGAACGTTATGTGGGCCGGGATGGTATCATCATCGGCATGGACAGTTTCGGGGCCTCGGCCCCGGCACAAGAATTATATGAATATTTCGGAATTACGGCGGACGCCATTGTCAGTGCCGTAAAAAACAAACTTTAAAACGGAGATTATTTTCATGACTATTCGTGTTGCAATCAATGGTTTTGGCCGCATCGGCCGTCTGGCACTTCGCGCCATTTATGAAAGTGGACGCAAGGATATCGAGATTGTCGCTATCAATGACCTTGGCGCGGTGGATATGAATGCCTATCTGCTGAAACGGGATTCAGTCCATGGCACCTTCCCCTTTGACGTGAATGTGGACGGTGATGTGATGAATCTGGGCCGGGGACCGATCAAGGTGACCGCTGAACGTAATCCGGCCGATCTGCCGTGGGCCGATCTGGGCGTGGATATTGTCTATGAATGTACCGGGTTTTTCGCTTCAAGCGAAGGGTCACAGGCCCATCTTGATGCCGGTGCGAAAAAAGTACTGATTTCCGCCCCCGCCAAGAATGTGGCCAAGACCATCGTTTACGGCGTCAACCACGACACCCTGACCGGTGATGATGTGATTGTTTCCAATGCCTCCTGCACCACAAATTGTCTGGCCCCTGTGGCACAGGTGCTTAATGATACGGTCGGCATTGAAAAGGGTATCATGACCACGGTCCATGCCTATACCGGTGATCAGCGGGTATTGGATACGCTGCACAGTGACCCGCGTCGTGCACGCGCCTGCGGGTTGAGCATGATCCCGACCTCTACCGGGGCCGCACGCGCGGTGGGTCTGGTTCTGCCGGAACTGGCGGGCAAGCTGGACGGCACCTCGGTTCGGGTACCCACCCCCAATGTATCCATGATTGACCTGACCTTCGTTGCCAAAAAATCAACCACGATCGAAGAAATCAACGGTGCCATTCAGGAAGCCGCGGAAGGCCGCCTGAAGGGGGTCATGGCCTATGTGACCGAACCTGTGGTTTCCATCGATTTCAACCATGACCCGGCCAGTTCCAGCTTTGATGCCTCCCAGACATCGGTGCTGGACGGTAATCTGGTGCGTATCCTGAGCTGGTATGACAACGAATGGGGTTTCTCCAACCGTATGTCCGACACCGCCAAGGTTATGGCCAGCTTATGATCGGTCTGTAAAAATGGTTCAGTTTAAAACTATTGAGGATCTGGGTACGCTTGACGGCAAACGTGTCCTGATCCGGGCCGACCTGAATGTCCCCATGCAGGACGGCAAGGTCAGCGACGACACCCGTATCCGGTCGGTGGCTCCGACCATCCTGCATCTGATGGACAGGGGCGCACAAGTGATCGTCATGTCCCATTTTGGCCGCCCCGGGGGCAAGGTGGTTCCGGAAATGTCTTTGGAGCAGTTGGCACAACCGCTGGCCAATGTAATCAGAAAGCCCGTGGTTTTTGTCAATGACTGTGCCGGGGATATTGTCGCGGAAACTCTGGACGCCATGGAAGGGGACGCGGTTCTTCTGCTGGAAAATGTCCGTTTTCATCCGGGTGAGGAAAGTAACAATCCGGATTTTGCACAGGCATTGGCCGCCAATGCGGATTTTTATGTCAATGAGGCATTCTCCTGCTCTCACCGCGCCCATGCCTCGACCGAGGGCATTGCCCATCTGTTGCCCAGTGCCGCCGGATTGTCACTGGAAAAGGAATTACTCGCCCTTGAAAATGCCCTTGGTCATCCCGAACGCCCCCTTTGCGCCGTGGTTGGCGGGGCCAAGGTATCCAGCAAGCTTGATGTGCTGACCAATCTGGTGGAAAAGGTTGATCATCTGATCATCGGCGGCGGCATGGCCAATACTTTCCTTGCCGCACAGGGCGTGGAGGTGGGCGCATCCCTGTGTGAACATGATCTGGCAGATACGGCACGCCTTATCCTTGCCAAGGCCGATAAACAGAATTGCCGTATCCATCTGCCCACCGACCTTGTGGTGGCAAAGGAATTTAAGGCGGGCGCCCGGAACCGTGTGACTGGCCTTGACGAGGTGGCCGGCGATGAAATGATATTGGACGTGGGACCGGCCAGTGTTGAAATTCTGTCACAGATGCTCGCAGACTGTAAAACCCTGATCTGGAACGGCCCCATGGGGGCTTTTGAGATTGAGCCCTTTGACAGGGCCACTGTTGCCCTCGCCAAAGCTGCCGGAAGTTTAACTGAAAAAGGCACGCTCATATCCGTGGCGGGCGGTGGTGACACGGTCGCGGCCCTCAACCATGCGGGGGTTGCGGGTCAGTTCACCCATATTTCCACCGCCGGCGGGGCCTTCCTCGAATGGATGGAAGGCAAGGACCTGCCCGGTGTGAAGGTACTGATAAAATAACATGGCCAGCACGCAACTATATCTGATTACCCCGCCCGACTTTAACCCGGATGATTTTGCCCGGGATCTAACGGCGGCTCTGGACGGGGGGCCGGTGGCCAGTGTGCAACTGCGGCTCAAGGACGCGGCGGATGCGGAAATTATCCGGGCGGCCAATATCCTGATGCCCATATGCCACGCCCGTGAAGTGGCCTTTATTATCAATGACCGGCCTGATCTTGCCCGCAAGGCCGGGGCCGACGGGGTTCATGTGGGACAGGATGATATGTCTTATAAAGACGCCCGCGAAATCATGGGCAATAGTGGTATTGTCGGGGTGACCTGCAAGGACAGCCGTCATTTGTCCATGGTTGCTGCCGAACAGGGGGCGGACTATGTGGCTTTTGGCGCGTTTTTCCCCACAGACACCAAGCAGAATACCAGTCCCGCCGACAAGGCCATTCTGACCTGGTGGGGAGAAATATTCGAAATCCCCTCGGTCGCCATTGGCGGCATCACTGTGGATAATGCCGGTGAACTGATTACGGCGGGGGCCGATTTTCTTGCCGTATCCGGTGGGGTCTGGAATTATGCCGCAGGCCCAAAGGCTGCCGTACAGAAATTCAATGAGCTGTTTTCAAAGCCTTAGACGTTCGTCTTCTGCCAATCCCTCTTTTATTTCTGCGGGCCGCAAAGCGGCTCTTTTGCCACCATAACCATGCACCAAGGGGCAGCCCCGCCACCATGAACCAGACGGGTACGGCAAAGATATTATTGTCAGACGCCGACTGTCCGCTACTATGGCCCTCGTACCACACCGTTGCCGCCATAAAGATATAATCCCCCTGGCCGGCAAGTTCAAAGTCAAGTATGCCGCTATGGGCCAGGTCCTGCACCGATGACAGATCCAGTGATTTATGTCTTATTTCGAAAAGGCCATCATAGCCATCCCGGCGAATTTCCCTGAATTTTTCCGTTATCCGGTAATGCTGTCTTGTGCGGTCATTATCGCCGTCATCGCGGTAAATGCCCAGCATCATAACCTTCCGGCCCTGATCCTCCTGCGTGATATCCCGGCGGCGCATGCTGGTGGCAAAAAATTTGTTGCGACCGATGGTCAGTTCCGCCACCTCCTCCTCATTGGTCATATGGATAATGCTTTTCAGGGCGTAATGATAATCTGTTTGTCCGGCAACGGATTTATGACGGAAGGGAGAGCCCGGATGCCGGGTGACCTTGCCGGTATTTTTCAATTCCGCCTCGCCGGGTGTGCTGACCCATTCCCTGTCATCCTGAAATTTAAAACTGATATTCACATTGGTCAGGACAAATTCATCCCCCATGGGCAATTGTGACCGAAGATCAATACGCCCGTGATATTTTTTCCCTTTCGGGATTAATATATCCTGATTACTCAAACGGTATTTACCGGACAGCTTTGTCGCCCCCGCCATAATTGGCCAGGGTAACATCACTAATATCAATAACCAGCCAACAAAAAAATATTCAGCCTTCACATTCATCCCCTTTTGAGGGATTATGATAGCCCCGAAGCATTCACCATTTGTTAAGGAATTGAGAGATTTTTATCCAATTGCTCATTAAATTGAAAAGAAAATGACCGCCGTTACCATAATAAAAATCACTTCGGAAGAAGAGCTGGACAAATGTTTTCAAATCCGCACCGTGGTTTTCGTGGAAGAGCAGAATGTTCCCATGGATGAGGAAATAGACGGCCTCGACGGCGAGGCGGATCATTATCTGTTATGCCTGAATGATCGTGCCGTTGCCACAGCCCGTGTGCGCCATCTGGACGAGGTGGCCAAAATCGAACGTGTCGCCGTGCTTTGTGGCAACAGGGGTCTGAATATCGGACGGCGGCTGATGGAATATATCATGGCGGATATTCAGGGAAACCCAGCCATACGGGTCATGAAGCTTGGTGCGCAAATTCAGGTCATTGAATTTTATGAGAAACTCGGCTTTACCTGTTACGGCGATGAATTCCTTGATGCGGGGATCAGACACCGTTGGATGATGCGCAGGATTACATGATCAGATTTTTATCTGGGAGGCCCATTTTTCTGCCAGATCACCCACATAGGGCAATTTATATTTCTCGCCCTGAAATCCCTTGATCATCAGCAATATCCACAATACAAAACCGATAATTGCCACCAGCGGGATCAAAGGAATACCAATCAAACTTACCGACAGGGCAATATTCAGCAAACTCAACCCGCCAAAGGTCACCATGGACTGCATGGCATGGAAACGGACGTCCTCATCCTCTTTTTCCAGTAAAAAAAAGATCAAACCCGTAACCCAGGCGAATACATAACACAGGCCTGAGGCAACATTTTTTTCTAATCCCATGGATGTTTTGCTCATTTTCTTTCCCTTTGTTTTTGATTTGAAGGAACTATACAGTAATTTGAAACAAACTTCCACTGTTGCCAATTTGACAATTGCCGGGATTTTCCTGACCTGTATCAAGGCCGCCATTCTCCCCTTGGCGCATCCTTCATATGGTGGTAAACTGATCTGGAAACCGGAGAATGAAAATGGATACGTTAAGTCAGGATAAAGTCGAATTCATCATCTCAATTGCGCGGGAAATGGGTGAAGCATCACAGGCCATTATCGGCGAGGAACTGGCGGATGATACGGCACCACAGCATTATTCTGAATTGACCATGGCCGCACAGGCCGAGGGGAGCACCCAGGAAGAATATGCCGGCGATTCGGCCTATCAGCAATTCAAATCAGCCGTCAATGGCATGAACGAGGAGGAGCGCAACGAACTTGTTGCCCTGTTATGGCTTGGACGGGGAACCTATAACAAGGCCGAATGGGGTACGGCCGTTGCCGATGCCCGTGATGCCAGCAATGATCATACGGCGGAATATCTGATGCGCGCGCCCCTGCTGCCCGACTACCTGACAGAGGGGCTGGCCATAATGGTCGAGGAATAACGGTCGCCGTTCAGGAAATTTTTTCCACGATCAGGACTGTAACATCCACGCCGGTGACCCGGACCTTGTCATTCTCTTTGGCCTCAAAGTCGCCTTCAACGCTCCAGTTGCTGTCACCGATACGGATTTTGCTTTTGCCATTTTCCATATCTCGGATCAGATTATATGTCTGCCCGATATATTGATGGCCACGTTGATTTAAGTCTGTGTCATCCGTTTCAATGGGATTTCTTCTCAGGAATGTCCGGCCCGCAAAAACGCTGATAATACTGAGTATGGCAAAGATGATGAATTGTACTTCCCAACCAATATCCGGCATGAAGAATACAATGCTCCCCACCACCGCACCGGCAATGGCCATCCACAGGAAAACAACACCGGGGGCCGCCATTTCCAGCCCCAGCAGAACCAGGGCTACCACAAACCACGTCCAGTGGTTCATTGTAAAATCATCCAGAAAACCCATTTTAAACTCCTTTTGATAATTCATTGCTGGCGGGTCAGGAAGATGTATTTTCATCTCACTGACCCTACCCTAAAGACTTTCCGACGTCACTCAGGAACCGGACCGGGGTACGGAACCGGAGGGGTTTTTCGGGCTTTTACTGATATCTTTCAGCATATCCGTCATCCCGCCGAGGGCACCGATCACACCACTGGCTTCCAGAGGCATAAAGACAAGCTTCTCATTGGGGGACCTGGCAAATTCGCCCAGGGTTTCCACATATTTCTGGGCGATAAAATAATTGATCGCCTTGGCATCACCCTGTGCGATGGCATCAGATACCACGCTTGTGGCCTTGGCTTCGGCTTCGGCTTCCCTCTCACGGGCTTCCGCATCACGGAAAGCGGCCTCGCGACGGCCTTCGGCCTCCAGTATGGCACCCTGCTTCTCGCCCTCGGCCCGCAGGATTTCAGCCTGACGGAAACCTTCGGCATCCAGAATATTGGCCCGCTTTTCACGTTCGGCCTTCATCTGGCGTGCCATGGCGTCCACAATATCCCGTGGTGGTTCAATATCCTTGATTTCAATACGGGTGATCTTGATGCCCCAGGGCTGGGTCGCATCATCCACCACATTGAGCAGACGACCATTGATCCGGTCCCGCTGTGAGAGTAATTCGTCCAGATCCATGGAACCCATCACCGTACGCAGGTTGGTCATGGTCAGATTCAGAATGGCAAGGATCATGTCATTGACCTCATAGGTGGCTTTCGCCGCATCCAGAACCTGAAAAAATACCACGCCGTCAGCGCGCACCATGGCGTTATCCTTGGTGATGACCTCCTGGCTGGGAATATCAAGCACCCGTTCCATCATGCTGACCTTTGATCCGATCCGGTCAAAAAATGGAATGATAATATGAAATCCGGGCTGAAGTGTCTTGGTATATCGGCCAAAGCGCTGAACCGTGTAATTATACCCTTGCCGTACGGTCTGTACGCCCATAAGAACCAGAATAACACCGATGACGAGAAAAACGATACCAAATGTTCCAAAACTGCTCATAATATAATCCCCTGCATGTTAAAGTGAATGTTAAAGAAACATGACTGTAACCGAACAACCCGCCCAAGGGAAGCGGACTGTGGGGAGGGGAATCCACTTTGATGTAAAAAGGGCCGGAAAATATTTATATTTCCGGCCCTTACCAAATCTTTCTGCCGCAGAAAGACTTATGGGTATTTAAGCGGTTCCGAGGGCATAATGCCCAACAGTGGGGAGGGGAATGTTCACAAAGGCCGGAACCGCTTAAAACTTGATATTGCCTTATCTCAAAGGCAGAATTTATTCCTCTGAATATCTCTTATGTAACAATCTTCCATGTACCATCCGGTTGACGGCAGGCTTTGCCGTAGGCCTCTTCCACCTTGCCACCAACGGTGATGGTTTGCTGATATTCCCGGCAATAGGCCCCGCTGCTGTCCTGATAGGCGGGACTTGGCGTGTAGCTGCCTGAATTACCTGAATCCGGGTTATACCAGGTTGACGGTTGGCCGGACGGATATGTTTCCAGCGCAATTTGCCGATTACGCATCATGGCCTGCCGGTCTGCATCATCCAGTGATTTTCCGATGCTGCTGCCGATGGCCGCTCCGGCCAGCGTACCCGCCGCAACGGCGAAGAAATGCGTGGTACCGTCACCATTATCGCCGATGGCAGAACCGATGGCCGCCCCGCCAATAGCCCCGAGCATGGTGCCGAAACCCTGTTTTGATCCCGGTTCACATGCGGTAAGCGTCATAAGACCCGCGAGAATGATAGCTATTCTTGTTTTTTTCATATCAATACCTGTTCGCTTGTTATGATGACATCATAGATCAGCCCGCCTGAACCACCCATGAACAGAAAATTCATTTAAGGAAATATGATTGCCTAAGGAAATAAAATTACCGCAGGAAGGCACAGGCGGGCCACAAGTCCGTGGGGGTCATTGTCCGAAAGGGTTATTGAGCCGCCGTATAATCCTGACAGATCTTTTACAATGGACAGGCCAAGCCCGGTGCCGGGCTTATCCTCATCAAGACGTTCCCCGCGCATAAAAACCGATGACCGCACCTGTTTGTCAATGCCCGGCCCGTCATCAGTCACTTGAATCAATATTTGCTCCCCTTCGCGCAGGCAGGAAATCTCCACTCT
>UOEJ01000034.1_pt1 | contig 25780 bp, 24 predicted proteins | sample 1989191 | NCBI WGS metagenome assembly UOEJ01 (sample SAMEA4712195, study PRJEB27164) | hydrothermal vent metagenome | biome: marine basaltic hydrothermal vent biome; feature: marine hydrothermal vent; material: mineral | place: Pacific Ocean | collected 2011-06-14/2011-07-23 | depth 1719 m | reverse complement strand
CCTTCATCAGGCAAATCCATAGCTATAGTGACAATAGAATAGGCAAAGCTCTGTTTCCCTATATTAAACAGGTACGGGACAGTGATAGTGGCAAAGCCACAGATGAGCTTTACCAATCGACCACAAGTCACTGCTGTCCCACTTAAGTTGTAAATAAAGCGGCTTAAATCTCTTGTTTAGCCGAGCAGGCTATTGCGTTTGACAGCACCAAACTATTGGTGCCCACCTTTGACCTCAAATGGTGCGGCCGAGAAGACTCGAACTTCCACGGGATATTATCCCACAGCGACCTCAACGCTGCGCGTCTACCAATTCCGCCACGGCCGCACACTTGTGTCATTGGTATCAAATCCGGTTTCCGGAATTTGACTGATGGTGAAGTAACAAACCACGGGCTGTTTAGCAAGGGCAATTTTGCCAAAGGTCAAATATTTTCACCAATATGAATCCCGCATTCCGTCTTGCCCTGCCCGGCCCAACGGCCCATGCGCCTGTCCTGTCCGGCCTCGACCCGGTTTGTGCATGGCATACAGCCGATGGAGGGATAGCCCTGCGCGATCAGGGGATGTTTCGGCAGGGCGCGGCTTTCAATAATCCTGTCCAGTTCATCCTGATTCCAGTGTGCCAATGGATTGATTTTTATTTTGGAGCCATCCTGTTCGATTGGTGCAATGGCACTGCGTTGCGTTGTCTGAAACCTCTTGCGACCGGTAATCCATGCGCCGTATTCATTCATGGCCCGCGCCAGGGGTCGCACCTTGCGCAGATCACAGCAGGCATCAGTATCCCTTGTCCATAGCAGTCCGTTTTTATCTTCTCCGGCAATATCATCCGGGTTGGGCTTTACCGTGATGATATTGGTCAGCCCCAGCCGTTCGGCAATTTCATCACGGTAATGCAGGGTTTCGCCAAATAATTTCCTGGTGTCGAGAAAAATTACCGGAGTATCTGGCCTGACTTGCGCCACCATATCAAGCAGGACAATGGATTCCGCACCAAAGGATGAGACAAGGGCAATATTACCCCTGAATACCCGGTTGATCATTACATCCAGCAGATCATGGCTGTTCAAATGACCATATTCAGACAGCAGCTCCCCAAAATTTCTATTCTGTGGAATGTCGTCAATTTTTTGCTGTGGTACTGCCATATCCATAACCCTTATCACTGTTCAGCTGTAATTTAGGGTTAGTCAGACAATAAATCAAGATTTCTGTGTATAAATTTTTATACTACACAATATTATATGTTATATATTTTTGTCAGTTGCGCTGATAATTCTTGACGCTTTGGGTGATGCTGACGGCCACATTCTCTCCGGCTACCATTATCTCCCCCTTGGCAATCATTTCACCGTTGGCATAGACTTTCACCGGTTGATCCTGATGGCCGTCAAGTTCGATAACAGCCCCGCGACCAAGTTTCAACAATTGCCGGATCGGCATCATGGTTTGACCAAGTACGACGGTAAGTTCAACATCTACATCTTCAATAGCCTGTGACATTTTTACTTTTTATCCTTAATATGTGTCTATAAATTGAATATATATTCCACCATGGAATAACATAATTATTATTCGGTTAACAGGAAAAGCATGTCAAAGCCTGAAAATGCAACATTGCCACTGGAATGGAAATTTACAGACGGCCTGACACCATATGAAGATGCCATGAAATTTATGGAACAGCGTGTTGCTGATATTCATCAAGGCCGGGCTTCGGAACTTGTCTGGTTCCTGCAGCATCCCCCGCTATATACGGCAGGAACGTCTGCCGATCCCGATGACCTGTTATCACCCGATCGTTTTGCGGTTTATAATGTGGGACGGGGTGGGCAATATACCTATCACGGTCCGGGGCAGCGGGTGGTATATGTTATGATTGACCTGACAAGGCGCGGTCGGGACGTACGAAAATTTGTCTTTCAGCTGGAACAATGGATCATTGACAGCCTGGCCGAATTCGGTGTCACCGCCGAACGGCGCGAAGGCCGGGTCGGGGTCTGGGTCACGCGCCAGAACAAGAGGGAGGAAAAAATCGCCGCCATCGGGGTCAGGCTTCGCAAATGGATCAGTTTTCATGGTATCTGTATCAATGTTGAACCAGACCTTGAACATTACAGCGGTATCGTCCCCTGCGGCATTTCCGGGCATGGGGTGACCTCACTGGTTGATCTGGGGCTTCCGGTGACTATGGGGGATGTGGATGCGGTGCTTAAACATAAATGGCATAAAATTTTTGGAGAGTGATCATTGTGAATTATAAAAATATAATATGGATTTTTTTCCTGACCCTGACAGTTTCCTCCTGCTCCCTTTCCGTTGATACGGACCTCGCAGAACTTGCCGTTGATGAAATACATGCAGACTATAACCGGGGGGCATATGGCACCATATATGACAATGCCAGTCCGGAATTTCAGGACTTTATCTCAAAGGATAATTTCTCCCGGCTTTTGAAAAAACTGCATTCGGGACTGGGCCAGCATAAAAAATCAAACCGGATCAGCTGGTCGGCAAAGACGTCTGTCCAGGTCGGCACAACCATCACCCTGGTCTATCAGGCGGCCTATGAAAATGATGATACGGCGCGGGAAAGTTTTACCTTCCGCATCAAAGACGGTCTGGCCAGATTATATAATTTCAATGTGTCCTCGGACGTTCTGAACAAGAAAAAGCCCCCCAAAGTAACCAAAATCTGATTTCCTGGGAAGCTGTCCTAAAATCACAAGCCACGTCTCTCGTCTATATCCACGGTGGGTTTCTGGATAAACCCCCTGGGGGTGATGCCCATGGCAGGTTGAATATCCATATGGCTGACTTTGGCCAGTCCCGGTCCCTGCCGGCATTTTGTGATCATCCGGTCAACTTGGCTTTCCGGTCCGACAATCAGGGCTTCCACCGTACCGTCCGCGCGGTTACGAACCCAGCCGTCAAGGGCAAGCAGACCCGCTTGTTCCACGGCCCAGCCCCGATACCACACCCCCTGCACCCGCCCGGTGATGATCAGCCTGACGGCTTTATGGCCCGGCTCCAGCATTATTCAAATTCGATAATCACGGCATCAACGGCAAGGCTGTCACCCGCCCCGGCGGAAACCTTCCTGACCACGGCATCTTTTTCTGCCCTGAGAACATTTTCCATTTTCATGGCTTCCACTACGCACAGGATTTGTCCGGCCTTGACCTCATCCCCCTCTGCCACATGGATGGAAACAACCAGCCCCGGCATGGGACAAAGAAGAAAATTGGACATGTCAGGGGGAATTTTTTCCGGCATAAGGGCCGCAAGTTCGGCTTCCCGCGGGGTACGGACAAAGACTTTTTCCGTAACACCATTATAGCTGAGCAGATAACCGTCCATCAGCCTGTCCACCTGAACACAGATTTCATGGCCGTTTATATTGGCTTCAAACAGGGGCTTGCCCGGCAGCCAGTCGGTAGTCACCACATGGGTTTCATCATTGCACAGCACCGCGCAGCCGTCCTCGGTGGTATAGAATGACGATTTATAATTTTCACCACCAATGATGACAACCCAGTCATCCTTGTAATTTGGTGCATCAGGCGTCATTTTGCCCGAAATGTGGGATTGGCGTCCCACTTCGAAAGAATGAACGGTCTGTGCCACGGCGATCATCACTTTTCCGGTTGCTGCATCAAGTTTGCCGCCGGTAAAACCCTCCGGATATTCTTCGGCGATATAATTGGTGGTGATATTTCCGGATTGAAAACGCGCACTGTTCATAACATCGGCAAGGAAGGCAATATTATGGCCGACCCCCCGGATATAATAACGATCAAGGGCCTGTCGCATATGGGAAATCGCCTGATCCCTGTTTTCGCCGTAAGTGATCAGCTTGGCTATCATCGGGTCATAATACATGCTGATTTCAGACCCTTCGTAAATGCCGGTATCAACCCGCACATTTTCGCTTTCTTCGGGCGGTGAATATTTTATCACACGCCCTATGGACGGCAGAAAACCGCGCAGGGGATCTTCGGCATAGACACGGGCCTCCATGGCCCAGCCGGTGAGCTTGACGTCATCCTGGCTCATGGTCAGTTTTTCACCGTAAGCCACCCGGATCATCTGTTCCACCAGATCAACGCCGGTGATCAGTTCGGTTACCGGATGCTCCACCTGAAGCCGTGTATTCATTTCCAGAAAATAAAAATTGCGGTTCTTGTCGACAATAAATTCAACCGTTCCTGCCGACTGATAGTCAACCTCCTTGGCCAGAGCGACGGCCTGCTCACCCATATGTTTTCTGGTGGTCTCGTCAAGGAAGGGACTTGGCGCTTCTTCAATGACCTTTTGATGGCGACGCTGGATGGAACATTCCCGTTCCCCCAGATAAATGACATTGCCGTGAGCATCACCAAGCACCTGAATTTCAATATGGCGTGGTTGCTCGATGAATTTCTCGATGAATATCCGGTCGTCGCCAAAACTTGAAATGGCCTCATTGGTGGCTGAGGTAAATCCCTCCCCGGCTTCGGTATCGTTATAGGCCACCCGCATTCCCTTGCCACCGCCGCCGGCAGAGGCCTTGATCATCACCGGATAACCTATTTCCCCGGCGATCTTTATGGCATGCTTGCTGTCCCGGATAATTTCCGTGCTGCCCGGAACCGTGTTGACCCCGGCTTTTGCGGCAAATTTCTTGGATTGTATCTTGTCGCCCATGACACCGATGGCCTTGACCTCCGGACCGATGAAGGCGATGCCGGATTGTTTGAGTTTTTCGCAGAAATCGGCATTTTCCGACAGAAATCCATAGCCCGGATGAATGGCCTGCGATCCGCTTGTCTTTGCGGCCTCGATAATCCTGTCGGCTATCAGATAACTTTCCGCCGCCGGGGACGGGCCGATATGTATCTTTTCATCGGCCATGATCACATGCAGGGCATCGGCATCGGCATCGGAATATACCGCCACGGTTTTAATGCCCATCTTCCGGGCGGTCTTTATAACGCGACAGGCAATTTCACCACGGTTGGCAATGAGAATTTTTGAAAACATGGTATCACTCTTCTTAATGTCGCTTAAAGGGGAATATTGTCGTGTTTTTTCCACGGATTGCTCAGTTCTTTATTCTTTAGCATCCGCAGCCCCCGTGCGATACGCCGCCGGGACGCGTGGGGCATGATAACATCATCAATATAGCCCCTGCCCGCCGCAATAAAGGGATTTTCGAACTTATCGGCATATTCCTGCGTTCTGGCCTCAATCTTCTTTTTATCACCAATGTCGGCCCGGAAAATAATTTCCACCGCCCCCTTGGCACCCATCACGGCAATTTCCGCCGTGGGCCAGGCATAATTCAGGTCTCCGCGCAGATGTTTTGACGCCATGACGTCATAGGCACCACCGTAAGCCTTGCGGGTGATGATGGTGATTTTCGGCACCGTCGCCTCGCCATAGGCAAAGAGCAGTTTGGCACCCTGTTTGATAATGCCGTTGAATTCCTGCTGGGTTCCCGGCAGAAAACCCGGCACATCGACAAAGGTTACAATGGGAATGTTGAAACAATCACAGAACCGCACAAAACGGGCCGCCTTGCGCGAGGCATTGATATCAAGGCACCCGGCCAGAACCATGGGCTGATTGGCAACAAACCCCACAGTCTGTCCTTCAATCCGGCCAAATCCGGTAATGATGTTTTTGGCATATTCCGGCTGAATTTCATAGAAATCCCCCTCATCAATCACCTTGTTTATCAATTCGTGCATGTCATAGGGTTTGTTGGGGTTATCCGGGATCAGGGTATCCAGTGACATTTCAACCCGCTCCGGATCGTCAAATGTGGGAAATTCCGGTGATTTTTCCCGGTTATTGGCCGGCAGAAGGTCAACCAGACGGCGGACCTGTTTCAGGGCCTCCACATCATTGTCAAAGGCATTGTCGGCCACATTTGATTTTGTGGTATGGGTGACGGCCCCGCCCAGTTCTTCCTGGGTTACCGTTTCGTTGGTCACGGTTTTCACCACATCAGGTCCGGTAACGAACATATAGGAACTGTCCTTGACCATAAAAATAAAATCGGTCATGGCCGGGGAATAAACCGCCCCGCCGGCACAGGGGCCCATAATTACGGAGATTTGCGGCACAACGCCCGATGCCATGATATTTTTCTGAAAGACATCGGCATATCCGGCAAGGGCTGCGACCCCTTCCTGTATCCGCGCGCCGCCACTGTCATTCAGGCCGATAACGGGGGCACCGACTTTCAGGGCCATATCCATGACTTTACAGATTTTTTCCGCATGGGTTTCCGACAATGAGCCGCCGAAAACTGTGAAATCCTGACTGAAGACATAAACAAGGCGGCCATTGATAGTACCGGAACCGATCACAACACCGTCGCCGGAAATTTTCTGGTCCGCCATGCCAAAATCGACACAGCGATGTTCCATAAACATGTCATATTCTTCGAAACTGTCAGGATCAAGCAGAATATCAAGGCGTTCACGTGCGGTAAGCTTGCCTTTTTTATGCTGGGTTTCAACACGGCGTTTGCCGCCGCCCATTCGGGCCTCTTCGCGTTTTTCTTCAAGCTGTGTCAGGATTTCCTGCATATCACCCTCTGATATTGTCAATTATCTTACTCATGAGTAACATTTTTCATTTTAAGAAGTCAAGTCATGGTGACAACCACTTTTCCGGAAGAAGTTCGGTCACGCAAAGCTCTTATGGCGTCGACTGTTTTTTCCAGTGGATAGGTGGCACTGATATGCGGGGTAATCCTGCCTTCTTCATACCAGTCAAAGAGCTGTTTTGTGGAATTTTGTAATATTTCCGGTTTGAACAGCTTGTAAGCCCCCCAGTAAAAACCGATCAGTTCTATATTTTTGACCAGTAGATGATTGGCGGGAACCTGCGGGATATCGCCACTGGCAAAACCAATGACCAGCATCCGGCCTTCCGGTGCCATGGCCCGGAAAGACTGACGAAAAACATCTCCGCCCACGGGGTCATAAATCACATTTGCCCCCTTGCCGCCGGTATATTCCCTGATTTTATCCCTGATATTTTCATTCTTGTAATTGATGGTGAATTCAGCACCTTTTTCACGGGCAATGCTGAGCTTTTCATCCGATCCCGCCGTGGCAATCACCCTTGCCCCCAGTAATTTACCAATTTCAACGGCGGTCAGACCGACCCCGCCGCCGGCACCGTTAACCACCAGCCATTCCCCCTTTTGCAATTTTGCCCGGTAATCCAGCGCCACATGGCTGGTACCATAAGCCACCACAAAGGCCGCCGCATCGGTGTAAGACATACCCGCCGGCAGAGGGCACAGGGCCTCTGGCCTGACGGCCACTTTCTCCGCAAAACCGCCCCAATTGGTCAGGGCCTGCACCCGGTCGCCCACTTTCCAGCCGGATATATTGCTCCCGACCTCTGAAATAATTCCCGCGACTTCGACACCGGGGCTGAAAGGCAGGGGCGGTTTTACCTGATAACTGCCTTCGATCATCAGACTGTCGGCGAAATTGACCGAACAGGCCTTTATATCAATTACCACGTCATCTTCTGCGGCCACGGGGTCTTCAAGACTTTCCAGTGTCAGACTTTCCAATGGCCCGAGTTCCTTAACGATCATTGCTTTCATGTAAATTACCTTAACCTTAGATTCACATAGACTTTATATACAATGGCAGTATAGTGTGCCGAATTTTTCGCTTGTTTGTACGGCATTCAGGCTCACACTCCAAGGTAAAACAGATGTCATTACGTAATATTGCAATTATTGCCCATGTTGATCACGGGAAAACCACATTGGTGGATACGCTGTTCCGTCAGGCCGGAACTTTCCGGGAAAATCAACGGGTCGAGGAACGCGCCATGGACAGTGGCGACCTTGAGAAAGAACGCGGTATTACCATTCTTGCCAAATGCACCTCCATTGAATGGCGGGAACACCGGATCAATATCGTCGACACACCGGGCCATGCGGACTTTGGCGGCGAAGTGGAACGAATTCTCAGCATGGTGGATGGTGTCATCCTTCTGGTTGATGCCGCAGAAGGCCCCATGCCCCAGACAAAATTTGTCACCGCCAAGGCTTTGGCCCTGGGCCTGAAACCGGTTGTGGTGGTCAACAAGGTTGACAAGCCGGACCGCCGCCCCGATGCGGTTCATGACGAGGTATTTGATCTGTTCGTCAATCTTGATGCCACGGATGAGCAACTGGATTTCCCCACATTATTTGCCTCTGGCCGTGATGGCTGGGCGGATTATGATCTGGACGGGCCGAGGGAAAATCTTGACCCGCTTCTGGAAACCATTCTGGATTATTATGACAAGCCGTCGGTGATGACCAAGGAAAATATCGACACACCATTTTCCATGCTCGCCACCCTTCTCGACCGGGATAATTTTCTGGGCCGGGTGATTACCGGACGTGTGCAGACCGGTAAAATCAAGGTCAATGACCAGATCAGGGTATTAAATCAGGACGGCAAAGTTGTCGAGACGGGCCGTGCCAGCAAATTAATGTCTTTTCGCGGTCTTGACCGGGTTCCGGTGGATCAGGCCATTGCCGGCGAAATTATTTCTATTGCCGGATTGTCTGTGGGGACGGTTGCCGATACCTTTTGTGCGCCGGAAGTCAGCACAGCGTTACAGGCACAGCCCATTGATCCCCCCACCCTGTCCATGCGGTTCAGTGTCAATGACAGCCCCCTTGCCGGTCGTGAGGGAACAAAGGTCACCACCCGCATGATCCGCGACCGGCTGGAACTGGAAGCAGAGGGCAATGTGGCCATCCGCATCACCGAAAGCGAAAACAAAGACGGCTTTGAAGTGGCCGGGCGCGGGGAACTGCAGCTCGGTGTCCTTATCGAAACCATGCGCCGGGAAGGGTTTGAACTGTCCATTTCCCGTCCACGCGTGTTGTATAAGAATGATCCTGACACCGGCGGGCGGCTGGAGCCGTTTGAAGAGGCGGTCATAGATGTGGATGATGAATATACCGGTGTCGTGGTGGAAAAAATGAGCCTTCGCAAGGCCGAAATGACCGATATGCGCCCGTCAGGTGCGGGCAAGACCCGTATTACCTTTCTCGCCCCGTCCCGTGGCCTGATCGGCTATCACGGTGAATTTATGACCGATACCCGTGGCACCGGCATCATGAACCGGGTCTATCACAGCTACGCCCCCTATAAAGGCTCTATCCCCGGACGGCGGGTCGGGGTTCTGGTTTCCATGGGAGTGGGCAAGGCCGTTGCCTATGCCCTGTGGAATCTGGAGGATCGCGGCATCATCATGATTGACCCACAGGAAGAGGTCTATGAAGGCATGATCATTGGCGAAAACAGCCGGGATAACGACCTTGATGTCAATGTCCTGAAAGGCAAGCAACTGACCAATATCCGGGCTTCCGGCAAGGATGACGCCATCAAGCTGACCACACCAAGAAGACCCACACTGGAACAGGCCATCGCCTATATCAATGATGATGAACTGGTGGAGGTCACCCCGAAAAGCATCCGGTTGCGCAAACGCTATCTCATCCCCCATGAGCGCAAAAAAGCCGCCAGAGCCGCACAGGTATAAAACCTGCCGACAGCCCGGTACATATTTACCGATCTTTAATTTGTTTTATCCATACTGGCTGAAATCCGGCTAATTCAAAAAAGGTATGAAATGACACATTTTCTGGTAACTGATGACAATCCAAGCGGCTATAAACTGGAAGATATCCTCAAGATTATCCGCAAGGATATTTTTCTGAGAACCACCAAAATCATGGAAGATGACCGCCCCGAAGCCCAGACTGTGATGGATAATAATATCAAAATCCTGGGACTGTTGAGCGAGGCCGTCGCCACCGCTGAAAACAGCACAGCCATGTTACGGAAAAGTTTTGGCCCGTCCCGCGATGGCAAGCCACGCATCGGTTCCTAGAAATGCCCCTTGACAAATGACACCCGCTGTCGGACACAGTTGTAATCGCATGGTTACAAGGGAAACGGAATGGTGCCGGACAAGGCTATAAATCAGAATACAGAATATACAGATTTTCTGAACCGGCTGGCAGACGCGGCGGCCGAAATTACCCTGCCCCTGTTTAAAAAGCCCCTTGATGTTATCAATAAGGGCCAAAAGCTTCAAAGCAATTTTGATCCGGTAACCATCGCCGACCGTGAAGCTGAAAAAATCATTCGAAAGCTGATTAATCAAAGCTATCCTGACCATAATATTCTTGGTGAGGAAATGGGTTATGAACAAAAAACAGACCGGGAGGATGAACAATGGACATGGGTCATTGATCCCATTGACGGCACCCGCGCCTATATCTGCGGCATTCCAACATGGGGGACGCTGGTGGCGCTGGGTGACGGGCAAAGGCCGCTTTATGGACTGTTGGATCAGCCGTATCTTAAAGAACGCTATCTGGCCACACCGCAAGGCAGCACGCTGAATGGAAACAGGATAAGCTGCCGGCCCTGCGAAAATCTGTCCGACGCCACCATATCGACAACCGACCCCGACCAGTTTTTTGCCTGTGACAGTGACGCACAGGCCTTCAGGCGGGTTGCGGCACAGGCCCGGCTGGTCCGTAATGGCTATGACTGTTACGCCTATGCCATGGTTGCCGCCGGTTTTATGGATGTGGTCATCGAAAGCGGGCTGGAAGCCTATGACATTCAGGCCCTGATACCGATCGTGGAGGGCGCGGGAGGCATTGTGACAGACTGGAACGGTGGCTCTGCGGCGGCGGGCGGACAGGTCATCGCCGCATCCTCCAGAGAGTTGCACCGTCAGGTGCTTCAATTACTGAACGGGGATTAGGTCTCCAGAAAATTATCTATTTCCCGCCACAACTGATCGCGGTATTGGTCCGCTTCCCGGTAAATTTCATGGCGTGCGCCCTCAATGGTGACAAGGCTGAAATTGTCATGACCGGAAAAATAGGCATGGCTTGTTGCGCTATCCACAATCCGGTCTGCCCCGGCCAGAACAACCATCACCGGAATTGAAATTTCTTCCAGGAAACCATCCGCACGGATTTTATCAATACTGTCCAATGCCCGGCGAAGCCATCCGAAAGTAGCACCACCGGCATAAAGATCAGGCATGGCTTCGATTATATCGACCTCCACGGCGTATCTTTTATCATCATGGGTGAGCAGTTTCTGGCGAATTAAATGTCTTTCCCTGGAAAAAAAGCCATAACCCTGCCCGAAAGCAAATTTTTTGCCAAACCCGATCCTGCTGGCAAGGCGAAGGGTTAATTTTATCGCAGCAGAAACAAGCCTTCCGCCAAGGCTGAACTCAATCATCGGGGCCATAACTACTGATTTATCAATGGTTCCCGGAAAATCATGCAGATAACGCAGGCATATATGTCCCCCCATGGAATGACCCACCAGATAAATGGGAATTTCCCCTGACCGTGGATCAAGCATTACGATCCTTGATATAAACTCATTCAGATCATTTGAAAAAGCATCAAAATTTTCCGAATGGCTTTTATATCTGTTGGGTAACAATCTGTCAGACAGTCCCTGCCCCCGGTTATCAAGGGCATAGACTGCAAAACCCCGTTTGAGGAAATCAGAAATAAGTTCGGAATATTTTTCCATATATTCCCGATGGCCATTCACAAGAACCACAATTCCCCGGCTGTCATCCTCTGACGGCCAGCTCGCTGTACGCAGATTAATGCCATCCGGCATGGTTAAAAAACTGATATGCCCCTGCCGATACAGGTTGGGGAAATTTTTCCACGTCATGATAATTATTCAAGCTTTCATTAATGATGCTTGAAGATTACGCAAAAATAAATTTTACACAAACAAAAATTACCGCAATATCCCGCTATCTTCAGAAAACTTACTTGGACAGACGCAGATTGGACAGATCCTTGGCAATTTTCTTGAACGCAACCTGTAACGATTCACGGTCCGGGGCGAAAAAATAATAATCATCATCCGTGGCCACATATTTCAACAGGTTAATCAGGCTCGAACTGTTATTGGCGAACTGAATGGTATAAATCAGAATTTCATCATCATTGTCCGGGTCACTGTCATGTTTGTTCTTGATGACATCCGCCAGATCTTTCAATCGGTTATTTCGCCGTGAATTGGTATAAAAGCCATAATTATAGGCATCTCCGGACCGGACTGTATTCTGGCCATCCGTCAACAGGATAATGGCCTTGTGCTTGACATAGGTTTCATCAGGCACAACAGTGGCCTCATCAAACGGCTTGCCCGGTGTTATGGTTCTCCAGGCCCAGGCAAGCCCCTGGGGGATATTGGTATAAAAACTTCCGCTGGGAATGCTGAGTTCTTCAACCGCAGCGACAACATCAGCTTTCACATTCTCCAAGGGTGTGATCCCAAAAGCCGGACAGGTTGTACAGCTGTGGGTTTTTTTATTCAGCTTCCTCAGATCACAGGAACGTGTTTCACCCTCATATCCCATGGGATACCAGCCGACCCATGCCGGACCACCGATGGGCTCATACGGTCCGTCAACCAGATCACCGGCCTGATCCTCAGCCAGATTATCCTTATAGGATTGATAATCCTCATAGGGTCTTGTCCTGGCATAGCGGGCATAAACACAGCCCTTCCAGTCCGTTGGCGGTTCTGCCAACAGAGGGACGGATGGGGCATTATGGGCATAATAGACCTGACTGATCTCAGGCGTCCAGTTTTTCAGAACAAGATCATCATCGTCATCCCAGATATCATCGTCGTCATGTTTATCAAAGCGATAGAATTCTTCCCTGTAGGGATTATCAGGTGAGCCTGCTATGGGCTGGGTTGTAAAAAGTGCCGCAGACGGGAGAGTGCTGCCATCGGCGGCATAGCCGTATTCTGTCCCGTTCTCTGTAATATTCACTTTGCCTGACCATGGCACGACGCCGATATTCAGCAGGGCATTTTCGATATTATTGCCAAAAAGGATATCAATAAGGTCCACCGCAGCCACCTTGGCCAAAGCGATTCTCCGTTCGTCCGGATTTGAGGTAGAGCCCCCCTGCACATTCCTTAACATGGAACCGGACATATCAATGGCCAGAACCACATCAAGAAGCGATGTTTCCCGTGTTACTTCCGCAGCACCCCCCACATCCATAGTGTCAAAATCGAAAACACTCATAAAAACCGTGGGAACCGACACATCGGCGGACAGACGTAAAACGCTGTCATTCTGATCATAAACATGCCCCGGTGAGAGCTGATTACCATTAGCATCCATCTCATAGGGTCCGGTAACCGTTGAGCCATAAAAGCCTTCCGGAAAATTCGCATCAAAATATTTTTTAATCTGTGCTTCCCGGTCAGAATCGAAGAAATTCTTGCCCCCGGCAAGGGCGGCGGCATCAAGGGCGGCGGCAAGTCGTGTTTTTACGATATAGGTGCGACTCACATCAGTCGCGATACCAATCACAGCAACCGTCGGGATTATTGACATGGTCACCATCACACCCGACATGCCACGAACATCACGACATAGGTTTGAAATAAATCTTTTTAAACAACATGTTATACCATTCAATATTTTTTTAATATCAGTCATAACAAACCTGCCTCAATTCCATTAAACTTAAGTCAAGAAAAATATTTTTCTCATAAAATTTCAACTTATTCCGTGTAAGTAGTAGAATAAAATAATTAATATTCTTTAATGAAAATCGATAGTTATCACTTAATTTATGTAAATTTTTATTCTGTCTTCTTTCCAGACAACTATGTAGTGTGCGTAATTACTTTAGATGCTTAATATTCTGATATTGAATTTGGGATCAGGAAACATTAATTATCAACAACCCCCTGAGGGTGTCATCCATGATCCAACGGAAAAAAATAATGTCAAAAACCCATCGCACCAAAGTTCTGATTATCGGTTCCGGACCCGCCGGATATACTGCCGCCATTTATGCCGCACGGGCAAACCTCAGCCCCATTGTGGTACAGGGAATGCAGCCCGGTGGACAATTGACAATCACGACTGATGTGGAAAATTATCCCGGATTTGCAGAACCGGTACAGGGCCCCTGGTTAATGGAACAGATGGAAGCACAGGCCAGAAATGTCAACGCAGACATTATTACCGATATGATAACAGAGGTTAATTTCACCGAACGCCCATTTGTCTGTACGGGCGAAAGTGGCGATATTTATATTGCTGAGACGGTGATAATTTCCACAGGTGCGCAGGCCATGTGGCTCGGCCTGCCTTCGGAACAGAAATTTCAGGGGTTTGGGGTTTCCGCCTGCGCCACCTGTGACGGCTTCTTTTATCGTAACAAACAGGTGATTGTGGTTGGCGGCGGCAATACCGCCGTCGAGGAAGCCATTTTCCTGACCAACTTTGCCTCAAAGGTTATCCTGATCCACAGGAGGGATGAACTGAGGTCCGAAAAAATTCTGCAGGACCGGCTTTTTGCCAATGAAAAGATTGAGGTCGTCTGGGATACCACCCTGGAAGAAATCATCGGGGACGAACCGCCCATGGGTGGGGTCACCGGGGCCAGGGTCAGAAATGTCAAGACCGGCGACATCAGCGAAATCCCCGCCCACGGTGTTTTTATCGCTATCGGACATAAACCATCCACCGGCATTTTTGCCGGCAAGGTAAAGATGGATGATCAGGGATATATCCTGAAAGCCCCGGACAGCACCGCAACGGACATTCCCGGCGTTTATGCCGCCGGTGATGTTACCGACAAGATATACCGTCAGGCGGTCACGGCGGCGGGCATGGGATGTATGGCAGCCCTGGAAGCGGAAAACTTTCTGGCCGGGAACGGGTGATTTTCCGGTAAAAAACATTTATAACAAAATATACGGCTTTAATTTTGTGGGAATACGGGTTTATGGATTGGGACAAATTAAGAATTTTTCACGTTGTCGCCTCTTCCGGCAGCTTTACCCATGCCGGTGAAAAACTGTTTCTCAGCCAGTCTGCAGTCAGCCGCCAGATAAGATCACTTGAAGAAAGCCTGAATACCACCCTGTTCAATCGACATGCGCGGGGATTGAGCCTGACAGACGAAGGCGAGAGCCTTTTTAAAATGGCCGAAGAAGTGACATCAAAAATCCATGTCACGGAACAACAGTTGATTGAAGGCACCGATGTGCCCAGAGGCGAGCTTAAAATTTCAACCACTTTGAGCTTTGGTTCCACCTGGATGATGAACCATATCCGCAGCTTTATCGAAAAATATCCGGAAATTCAGGTTCAGCTTATTGTTGCAGACAGTGACCTTGACCTGACCACCCGTGAAGCTGATGTGGCCATCCGTTTTCATCCGGCCCAGCAACTGGACCTGATCCAGAAACAGGTCGGGGTATTTCACCATCATCTCTTTGCCTCACCGGAATATCTCAGCCGCAAGGGGCGTCCGGAAACAATTGACGACCTTGATCATCATCATCTCATTGTTTACGGCGATCAGACCCAAAGCCCGATCAAGAATATTGACTGGGTGCTGGACAGTAAAAATGGCGAAAAAAGAACCCCTATCCTGCGAATCAACAGCATCTACGGTGTTTTGCAGGCGGTAAAGTCCGGTCTTGGCATTGCCGCACTGCCGGATTATCTGGTGCAGGGATCGGCAAATGTTGTCAATGTCCTGACTGATGTGGATGGCCCCGCCTTCCCCGCTTATCTTGTCTATACCCAGGAAGCCCGCAATTCACGGCGCATCTCGGTATTCAAGGATTTTATCGTCGAGCAGTTCAAGGACGCCAGGTTTTAGCGACTGAAATTATCTGGAAATCAACTGCAAGCCATGCACCGGGTGCATATCAGGGTTGTGGGAATAGCTATGGTGTTTTCTGCTTTTATCCCTATATTAGGCTATAGATGTTGCGCTGCAGCATCGCGCTGAAATTCTTTCCCTAGTTTTTCAGCAGGCTATACTCCCTCTCCTCCCCTTTTATGGAGTATGGCTGTTTCATTGTCTCCCAAGACATGAAGCCTCCCTATATTTTGACTTGCCGGGTTTCTTAACCCGGCATTTTTTTGTCTTCGGCCAGGGTTTTTTAACCCGGCATTTTTTTTGTTTCCGGCCAGGTTTTTTTAACCCGGTATTTTTTTGTCTAATTGCCCACAGACTCTGGGACATGTAATTACGCCAGATATTTTATCACGTCTTTCATTTGGGAAATGACCATACCACCTGCATTGGCAAGTCTTTTATCCTGTCCACGGGTGGCATAGGCCAGCACCTCCATACCGGCGGCAACGGCACCCTGAACACCGGGCAGGCTGTCCTCCACCACAAGGCACCGGGACGGGTCTGCATCCATCTGACGGGCCGCATAGAGATAAATATCGGGATAAGGCTTGCCACGCGGCACCTGGGACGTGCTGAAGATATTGCCCTGAAAATAGCCTTTCAGCCCTGTCAGGCCAAGGGTAAAGGCTATTTTTTCCAAAGCCCCGCTTGAGGCCACACATATTTTCTGTGGCATTGTGGTCAATTTTTCCAATACGTCCTGAATATCCTGAACCGGCATCAGGGAATCCTGAAAAGCCGCAAAGGTTTTTGTCTGAAGCCGCGTCAGAAAATCATCGGGCAGGTCATGGCCGAGCATCTCCTGTATTATTTTCACACCGGAAGTCATGGACAGGCCGACAAAAGTCTTAATCACCTCATCCAGAGTCATATCAAGACCGCAATCACCGAGGGCCTTTTTCAATTCCTCACAGGCAATTATTTCACTGTCAACCAGAACACCGTCACAATCGAAAATAACCAGCTCAATAGTCATATAATTATTTCAGAGCCTCACAGGCCCGCCTGATGCGCTTGCAGGCCTCGACCAATGCCTCATCGGACGTGGCATAGGATACCCGGAAATGGGGAGACAGGCCGAAAGCCTCACCATGAACGGCGGCGACCCCTTCCGCCTCCAGAATATAACTGCAGAAATCAAGGTCAGTTTCAATGACTGTGCCATCCGGAGTTTTTTTGCCGATCAGCCCGGCAATGGACGGATAGACATAGAAGGCGCCCTCAGGCCTGGGACAGACAATACCGTCAATTTCACTGAGCTTTTCCACAACCATATCCCTTCGTCCCTTGAAGACCTCCGCCCTTTCCGCCAGGAAATTCTGGGGGCCTGTCAGGGCCTCAACGGCCGCGGCCTGTGAAATGGAACAGGGATTGGATGTGCTTTGGCTTTGCACCTTGCGAATGGCGTTGATCAATTCCACCGGGCCACCGGCAAACCCGATGCGCCAGCCCGTCATGGCATAGGCTTTCGCCACCCCGTTAATGGTCAGGGTGCGGTCGTATAATCCCGGCTCCACCTGTGCCGGGGTAACAAATTCAAAACCGTCATAGACAATATGCTCATACATATCATCGACCATGACCCAGACATGGGGGTATTTCAGCAGAACATCGGTCAATGCCTTCAGTTCCTGCTTGTTATAGGCGGCACCGGACGGGTTGCTGGGCGAATTCAGGATCACCCATTTGGTCTTGTCGGTAATGGCGGCTTCAAGAACATCAGGCCGGAGTTTGAAATTATCCGCGATGGTGGCCTCGGCAAAAACCGGCGTCCCCCCGGCAAGCAAGGCCATATCGGGATAAGATACCCAGTAGGGGGTCGGAATGATCACCTCGTCACCGGGATTTAATGTGGCGACAAAGGCATTGTAGATCGTCTGCTTTCCACCATTATTCACCGTGATCTGGTTTGGTTCATAATGCAGCCCGTTATCGCGCCTGAATTTTTCACAGACGGCTTGTTTGATTTCAGGCGTCCCGTCAACGGCGGTATATTTGGTCTTGCCGTCCCAGATAGCTTTGATGGCAGCTTCCTTGATATTATCCGGGGTGTCGAAATCAGGCTCCCCGGCACCAAGGCCGATAACATCACGCCCCGCCGCTTTCAGTTCGGCCGCCTTGGTTGAAACGGCAATGGTCGGGGACGGTTTCACCCGACTTAATGAATCAGCGATAAAAGCCATTGAAATAATCCTTCCGAAAGAAAATATATGTTGCAGCCCCGGCAAAATACGCAATAACACCCGCCACTTCAAGTGCTGACTGTGTTGAATTTTTTATTTAGACCTAAAAAATATAGATTCACCAATTTTAAATGCTTAGGCTGTATTTCTCATTTGTAATTTTTTTTAATTTTATGTGGGAAATATTATTTAATGCTCTTTAATTCATATGAATTTATATTTGCATTTTTGCCACTTACCTTAATCATTTTTGTTTTTATTTCTAAAATAGACAGTGAGAAGGCCATCGCATGGCTTGTGGTTGCTTCCCTGTTTTTTTATGGTTGGTGGAACCCCTCTTACCTCATCCTGATTATTTCCTCTATGCTGATTAATTATTCTGTCGGTTATCTAATCAACGGAGCTTTTTCCAACGGGCGGCAAAAGAAAATTCTGCTGATTCTAGGAATTTTGTTTAATTTATCGCTACTTGGATATTATAAGTATGCCAATTTCTTCCTTGAAACCGTATCACAGATACTATCAACTAAATTTGAGATTCAACAAATACTGCTTCCTCTGGCAATTTCATTTTTCACCTTTCAGCAAATAGCTTTTCTGGTCGATGCCTATAAGGGCATCACAAAAGAATATAAATTTCTACATTATGCTTTATTTGTGACTTTCTTTCCCCAACTCATCGCAGGTCCCATCGTCCATCACAAGGAAATGTTACCCCAGTTCATGGATCGCATTAATATGCGTTTTAATATCAATAATATAACCATTGGTCTGGTTATTTTTTCTATTGGATTATTTAAAAAAGCGGTTCTTGCCGATGGAATAGCGGAATATGCCAATCCGGTTTTCTCCGCCACAGAAATTGGCCAGCAGTTAGACTTTTTCCAAAGCTGGGGCGGAGCATTGTCATATACGTTACAGCTTTATTTCGACTTTTCCGGATATTCCGATATGGCCATTGGCAGTGCACGTCTTTTTGGCATTAAAATACCACTTAACTTTCATTCCCCGTACAAGGCCCTGAATATTACCGAATTCTGGCGACGGTGGCATATAACCCTGTCCCGTTTTTTACGTGACTATGTCTATATTGCCCTCGGTGGTAACAGAAAAGGAAAATTCAGGCGTTACATGAATCTCTTTGCGACCATGTTACTTGGCGGGCTTTGGCATGGGGCCGGGTGGACTTTTGTCATCTGGGGGGCATTACATGGATGTTATCTGATCATCAATCATTTCTGGCACTTCGTGGTAAAAAAATTAAATTTACTTTTCCTGGAAAATTCCAGAATATGGCGGGGCATGTCCTGGCTGCTTACTTTCATCGTCGTGGTAATTGGATGGGTATTCTTTCGTGCCACCAGTTTTGATTCCGCCCTACTTCTCCTGAAAGGCATGGCAGGATATAATGGATTTTCCATACCAGATGGTATTGCTGTGCAGCTTGGCGGTTTGACTGATCTGTTAAACACCATAGGGATAAAATTTACTTTAGGAGGCGGGAAAAACTTCGTCATGACCTATTTATGGATTATATTTTTACTGCCTGTCGCTCTTATTTGGCCCAATACGCAACAGATAATGGACAAATTCGAACCATCCTTTAATAAAATCATTGACAATCCCTCAACGACTTTTATGAGCAATAACAGTTTAATGCGCAGGATAAATTTTAGTTTTTCATATGGCTGGGCTTTTGCCATGTCAATTATTTTAACCATGGGAATTCTGGCATTATCACAGGTTTCCGAATTTTTGTATTTTCAGTTTTAAGCATGACAAGAAATAAATTTTTAAAATTTTGGGTAATGATTTCTGTATTGCTTTTTAGCAGTATAATCGCTCTCAACTATTTTACTGACCCCTATCTGTTACATGGCATCAAAAGAATAAATGGATTTAATAAAATTAAGCCGGCTGCTGGAAGTCATTCATCACAATCCAAAATTCATTTAGCACATAAAGCAGATATCAATTTGCTGATAATTGGCAACTCCCGTCCTGAAATGGGAATTGATCCGGATCACTTCTTTTTCAAAAAAAATAATCTTAAAGCATACAATCTCGCCCAACCCGGCAGCACTTTAAATACTCAATATGGTTATGCAATGGATATCCTGCGTGAAAAAAATATCAAAATCATATTGATAGCTGTGGACTTTATAGATTTCCTTACGCCGAAAAAAACAATGTCTGATCCTTATCAATGGCCCCCACAAAAAACATCCGCCAATAAAAGACAAAAATTTAACTGGGACGGTTCTGTCAATACGGATTATAGGTATCAGTATTTTAAGGACATATATCTTCCTCTGATTTCTCTGGACACATTACAGGACAGTTTGCGAACGTTATTTAATCAACGGGACAATTCTTCTGATCTGCTGAATAATGGATTTAACCCTGCCAAGGATATGGAACAGATAACACACACCGATGGCGTAAAAACCCTGTTTAAGCAAAAAATACCTCAAGTTATTACCAGCTTTACCTCTCAGGACTGGAAGACAAACACGCCGGGCTATAACTGGTCACCTGATTTCAATAAACTGCAATTCCTGCTGGATTATCTTCAAGACAAGGGAATAGAAACAAAGGTTTTTATTAATCCATATCATATGCAATATCTTGAAATTATAGAAAATTCCGGGTTAAGTGAGGAGTTTGCCATTTGGAAAAAACAACTTGTAAGAATTGTTGCAAATACTGGTAAGGATGGCAAAATTACTTTATGGAATTTCAGCGACCCTGATAATTATATTACCGAACCGATGCTCAACGCGGGACAAATACCGTTAAAATGGTTCTGGGAGCCAGCACATTATCGTAAAGAACTTGGTAATCTGATGATCAACACCCTATTTGCCGATCACAAACCATCAATGAAAAACCCAAAACAGTTTGGTTACAGGTTAACTCCCGAAAATATTGATTTTTATTTGTCAGAATATACAAGAAACCTTAAAAAATATCGGGATATTTATCCCGAAGAAGCAACTTTTATAAAATTGGAATTTCTTCAACAAACCAAATAAGAACCCAATCCTAGACATAAATCAAATAATATTTTCCCCGGTCCGGTTATTCTGCTGATAAAACAGGTAACTGACCGGGGTTGCTATGGGACGTGATATTGAGATTACTGACTTCACGGATGAGGATTACACAAAATTCTCTGAACGGTTGTATGACTGTCTGAATGCCTTGAAAACCACCATTTCCACGCCCGGATTTGGCGAAGGGCCGATCACATTGGGGGCCGAACTTGAAACCTATATTGTCAACGATACAGGTCATGTGGCCCCCATCAACCACAACATATTATCAGAAATTGACGATCCGCTGTTTCAGCATGAATTAAACAAATTCAATCTGGAATATAACCTGTCACCGGTTGCTGCCCGGGGCTGTCCTTTCTCCAGCATGCAGCATGAGGCCGAACAGGCGCTGATCAGGGCCTCACAAACGGCGGCGGCACATCGCGCCTCTATCGTGCCCATCGGCATATTGCCCACCCTGTCCATTGATGACCTTCAGGCGGATAATATGACAGATGTCGGCCGTTATCACATGCTTTACCGGGGGCTGCATAAATTGCGCGGCGAGCCTTTCAAGGTCAATATCAACGGGGATGATCCGATCCGGCTTGAATGTGATCATGTCACCCTGGAAGGGGCCAATACCTCTTTTCAAATTCATTTGCGGGTTCCGCCCGAAAGATTTGCCGAAACTTATAATGCCATCCAGATGGTCACACCCCTGGCCGTGGCCATATCCGCCAATTCCCCCATTCTGCTGGGCCACCGGTTATGGCAGGAAACCCGCATCGCCCTGTTCAAGCAATCCATCGACAGCCGCCTGAGGGGGAATGTGGAATGGCGCCAGCCGTCACGGGTTTCCTTTGGTCATGGCTGGGCCAGACAGGGCGCCCATGAATTATTCGCCGAAACCGTGGCCCTTTATCCGCCGATCATTCCCTGTTCCTCTGATCAGAAGCCGTTATGGGCCCTGAAAAATAATTTTCCGCCGGATCTGGACGAATTAAATCTTCATATGGGTACCATATGGCCATGGAACCGGCCGGTTTATTCCGCCAGAGACGGCGGGCATCTGCGCATAGAAATGCGGGCGATTCCGTCTGGCCCCACCCCTCTTGATATGATGGCCAGTGCCGCCTTTTTTATCGGGCTTGCCATCGCACTCAGGGATGAGATATCCGACATCCTGCCGCAGATACCCTTTCGCTTTGCCGAGCATAATTTCTACCGGGCGGCACAGAATGGCCTGTCGGCAAAAATTCTCTGGCCCCTGCCCGGTCAAACCCATCCCGTAGAACAGCCCATAGCCAGGGTCATTGCCGCCCTGTTGCCGCGAATGGCAGAAGGTCTGGACAGGCTCGGCGTTGACGGGGCGGAGATAAAAAAATATCAGGAGAATATGGAAAATAGGTTGCGCTCTGATTTAACCGGGGCGAGCTGGCAGTTAATGATGCTGGAAAAATATCAACAGCGCGGCCTGAACCGCGCCGAAAGCTGTCAGGCCGTGACCCTGAAATATATTGAACAGCAAAAAACCGGAAAATCCCTCAGCGAATGGAGCCTGGCCCCCTGATGAGCGATATCATTGAAATCTGGCGTAACCCCCAGCCAGGCCGCATTGGCCATAGCGTCAAGGAATTTCTCTATAACCTGAATGGCCCGACATGGCTGGATATTGGCGGGCGCGACAGCAGCCGGCGGCGGGTTCTGGTCACCCTGCTGCATGGCAATGAGCCATCGGGCGTCAAGGCATTGTTCAACTGGCTCACCGACCCTGAACGCCGACAGCCTGAAACCGCTTTAAGCATTCTGATCTGTTCGGTCGAAGCCGCGCTGACCGAACCGGAATTTTCCCACCGCTATATGCCCGGCCTGCCCGATATGAACCGTTGTTTTCGCCCGCCTTTTGACAGTGCCAACGGCAGGATTGCCCGGGAAATTCTCACCCGCATTGAACGTCTGCGTCCCGAAGCTGTCGTCGATATGCATAATACTTCCGGTTCCGGCCCGGATTTTACCGTGACAACAAAACTGGATGATTGTCATGTCAGGCTGGCAAAGAATTTTTCAGGACGGCTGATCCTGACGGAATTGCGCTTGGGAGCCCTGATGGAAGCTGATTTTGGCTGCCCGGTTATTACCCTGGAATGTGGCGGCGGCATAGATTTGAAAGCCGACCAGACCGCCTTGAAAGCCATCCATATTCTGGCCGGAAAACAGGATTTGTTTCTGGATGATGACAGCCCCCTGCCTGATATTCTCAAGCATCCCCTGCGCTTTGAAATTTCGGCAGAGGCCAGTCTGGAATATGCAAAGTCTCCCGTAATCGGCATTGATATTACCCTTGCCGCCGATATTGAAAAACATAATTTCGGCATCACGGCACAGAATGAATTTCTGGGCTGGCTTGGACCGGGGGGACTGGATTATTTTTCCGCCATTGATGATGCGGGTAATGATATCAAGCATGAGCTTTTCACCGTTCAGGATAATATGCTTTACACCGCGCAACCCTTACGACTGTTCATGGTAACACCACGACCGGAAATTGCCAAAAAAGACTGCCTGTTTTATCTGGTCAGGGCCGGTCAATAGTCAATTATTTCAGTCAAAAGAGATTTTCTTTTGGCGTTGTTTCTTCTGAATACCGCGTTTTTTCTTGCTTTCAACCCGTTTGGCGCGGGCATTCCGGCTGGGTTTTGTCGCCCGGCGGCTTTTGGGCGGTACAGCGGCCTTTTGAATTAAATCAACCAGCCGCACAAGCGCATCTTCCCGATTGCGCAACTGACTGCGAAACCGGTTGGCGGTAATGATAATGACACCACCGGCAGTCATCCGGTGGCCCGCAATTTTCCTTAACCGGTCAAGAAGATCACTGCCCAGTGCCGGGGATTTTGCCGCATCAAAACGCAGTTGAACCGCCGTTTCAACCTTGTTGACATTCTGCCCGCCCGGCCCTGACGAGCGGATGAAATCCTCTTTAATTTCATCCTCGTCAAGGGATATGCTGTTAGTGATCCTGATCATTATTCATAATATGAGAAACCTAGAAAGGAATCTCGTCATCAAGATCGGCAGAGCCACCGCCGCCAAATGATCCCCCGGATGAACCACTACTCTCACCGCCGGATGAGCTGCTGCCATAATCACTGCCACCTGAAGATGCGCCACCACCGTCACTGCGCCCGCCGAGCATGGTCAGTTCGCCGCGAAAACGCTGCAACACCACCTCTGTCGTATATTTTTCCACCCCGGCATTATCGGTCCATTTACGGGTCTGCAACGCCCCTTCGATATAAAGGGTGGAGCCTTTACGCAGATATTGTTCCGCCACCCGGCACAGGTTTTCATTGAAAATCACCACCCGGTGCCATTCGGTTTTTTCTTTTCTTTCCCCGGTATTGCGATCTTTCCAGCTTTCGGATGTGGCGAGATTAAGGGTAACCACCGGCTTTCCGTCCTGGGTATGACGCACCTCGGGGTCCCGGCCCAGATTTCCCACCAATATTACTTTGTTGACACTACCGGCCATATTTATTTCCTAACATAGATTGATTGATAACTTGCCCCTACCATAGCCTCTCGTATCATAAAATTCAATGAGAACAAAATAAGAACTTGACATATTGCGAAAAAACGCCAAATTGCCAAAGTAACAGATGGTATTATTTAAATAAGAAGGCACGGAATATTACATGCTGACCAAGATTTCCGTTCAGGGAGCCAGAGAGCATAACCTGAAAAATATCAACGTGGAAATTCCCCGTGACAAGCTTGTGGTGATCACGGGATTGAGCGGTTCGGGCAAATCCTCCCTCGCCTTTGATACCATCTATGCCGAAGGCCAGCGTCGTTATGTGGAAAGCCTGTCGGCCTATGCCCGTCAATTCCTTGAATTGATGCAAAAGCCCGACTGTGATCATATTGACGGCCTGTCACCCGCCATTTCCATTGAACAGAAAACCACCTCGCGCAATCCCCGTTCCACCGTCGGGACAGTGACCGAGGTTTACGATTATATGCGTCTGCTGTTTGCCCGGATCGGTGTGCCCTATTCCCCGGCGACCGGACTGCCCATTGAAAGCCAGACGGTCAGCCAGATGGTTGACCGGGTCATGGCCCTTGATCATGGCACCCGGCTTTATCTTCTGGCCCCGATTGTGCGTGGTCGCAAGGGGGAATATCGCAAGGAATTTGCCGAATTGCAGCGTCAGGGCTTCCAAAGGGTCAAGGTGGACAGTGAATTCCATGAAATTGGTGACGTCCCGCCGCTGGACAAGCAGATCAAACATACCATAGAGGTGGTGGTCGACCGGCTTGTGGTGCGCCCTGATCTGGAAACCCGCCTTGCCGACAGTATGGAAACGGCCCTTGATCTGGCAGACGGACTGGCTCTGGTGGAATATGCCAATGGTGATAAAAGCGGTGAGAGAATGATCTTCTCCGCCAAGTTTGCCTGTCCGGTATCCGGCTTTACCATTGAGGAGATTGAACCCCGGCTGTTTTCCTTCAATAATCCCTTTGGGGCCTGTCCCGCCTGTGACGGGTTGGGCAAAAAGCTTTATTTTGATCCTGATCTGGTGGTGCCGGACAAAGCAATAAGCCTGGACGGTGGTGCGCTCGCCCCATGGTCAAAGTCCAATGCGCCCTATTATGCCCAGACCCTGAAAAGCCTTGGCAAACATTATAAATTCAGAACCAGTTACCCCTGGCAAAAGCTCAGCCAGAAAATACAGGATGTTATTCTTTACGGCAGCGGGTCTGAAATCATTGAAATGATCTATA
>UOEJ01000196.1_pt1 | contig 25834 bp, 25 predicted proteins | sample 1989191 | NCBI WGS metagenome assembly UOEJ01 (sample SAMEA4712195, study PRJEB27164) | hydrothermal vent metagenome | biome: marine basaltic hydrothermal vent biome; feature: marine hydrothermal vent; material: mineral | place: Pacific Ocean | collected 2011-06-14/2011-07-23 | depth 1719 m | reverse complement strand
GACCAGATAATGGAAAAACTGGATAACGCCTTGTTCAATAAAAGAAATTTTATCAATTGCGAGGTATATACCGGCCCGGACAGAAGACGCCGCATCCGTGATTTTATGGGGGACAAGGACAGGCGAAAAGGCAATATTTCCAAAACGGGAGGCAATAATGAGTAAGGTTAATTTTTCCCCGAAACAACAACAAATGCTCCGTCAGGCCCGGAAATTAATTGAACGGGAAAGTGCGGGTTACATTGAAATATTAAAACAGCATATTCACGCATTGGCCACCGCACTGGAGAATAAAGACCTGCCCCTGGCCATCCGGATTTGCCACCAGGTTCAAAGTCAGGCCGGAACATTTGGCTGGCCGCTGGCCACCGAAATTTCCGGCTGGTTCAAAAGGCTGTTGGGCGATCAGAATACCGATGCCCCCGATGTAGAAACCAACGCCCTGTTCCTGCAGAGCCTGAATAAAATCATCCGGGATGACCTGAAATCAGAATCCGCCGCCGCCGTAAGATTACTGCAGCATATTGAAGGTGAATTAAAGAAACAGAACACCCACTAGTCTTGTCAAATACCGGGAAGGAAAGTGGGTCAAATACCGGGAAGGAAAGTGGGGCGAGTGACGGGGATTGAACCCGCGACTTCCAGAATCACAATCTGGCGCTCTAACCAACTGAGCTACACCCGCCACAGATATGGGTGACGCCCTTTTACGTCCAGTTCAGCGCAGCGTCAAGAGAAGAATATACTTTTTCCACTTATCCATAACACAGCAACCGGAACGGGGAACACCCCGCCAATATTGCATCATTTTTCCTCTTTGCATAATTATTAATCATTGCATGGCTATATTTTAGGCAATTCCAAAGGTGGTGCGAGGTCCGGGATGCCTGGCCCGTAATGTTTGACCTGAAATATCTGACCGGTAAAAACTGGCATGAAATATGCTTATAGAAAAGGGTAAATACCACCCGGAATTTAATTCACACGTCAAGGTGCAAAAGAAGTCATGAAAAAAATCGAAGCCATCATCAAACCTTTCAAGCTGGATGAAGTCAAGGAAGCCCTCCATGAGGTCGGCCTGTCAGGCATTACCGTCACCGAAGCCAAGGGTTTTGGCCGTCAGAAAGGCCATACGGAGCTATACCGGGGGGCCGAATATGTGGTTGACTTCCTGCCCAAGGTGAAAATTGAAATTGTACTGGTCGATGACCTTGTGGAAAGTGCCATCGAAGCCATCCAGTCCGCCGCCAAAACCGGTCGCATTGGTGATGGCAAGATTTTTTTAAGTAATATTGAAGAAGCCATTCGCATTCGCACCGGTGAAACCGGTGATGATGCCATTTAAACATTCGAACTTTAACCAATCAGGAAATATAAAATATGTCAGATATAAATACTGTCCTTGAGATGATCAAAGAAAAAGATATTGCCTTTGTAGACCTGCGCTTTACCGACCCGAAGGGTAAATGGCAGCATCTTACCATGGCGGCCAGCGTTGTTGATGAAGATATGCTTGAAGAAGGCGTCATGTTTGACGGCTCTTCCATTTCCGGCTGGAAAGAAATCAATGAATCCGACATGATACTGAAACCGGACACCAGTTTCATAACCATGGACCCCTTCATGGATCAGCCCACAATGGTGTTATTCTGTTCCATCATGGAGCCCGCCACCGGCGAAGGCTATAACCGGGACCCCCGCTCCACCGCCCAGCGTGCCGAAGAATATCTGAAATATACCGGTATAGGTGATACGGCATATTTTGGCCCGGAGCCTGAATTTTTCATGTTTGATGACGTGAAATTCAGTGTGGATTACAACGGAGCCTCATATTCACTTGATGATGTTGAGGGCCCCTATAATTCAAACCGCCAGGAAGAATATGGCAATCAGGGTCACCGTCCCACAGTCAAGGGCGGATATTTCCCCGTCGCTCCCGTTGATACCTGTGCAAATATTCGCGGTGAAATGGTGACAATCATGAAGGAGCTTGGCCTGCCCATGGACAAGCATCACCATGAAGTCGCCCCGTCCCAGCATGAGCTTGGCATGATGTTCGGCACCCTTGTCCAGACCGCCGACCGGGTACAGGTCAATAAATATGTCACCCATCAGGTGGCCCATGAGCATGGCAAAACAGCAACCTTCATGCCAAAACCCATTGCCGAGGATAACGGCTCCGGCATGCATACCCATCAGTCAATCTGGAAAGACGGCGAGCCTTTATTCGCCGGAAGCGGTTATGCTGACCTGTCCGATACCGCACTTTATTACATCGGCGGTATCATCAAACATGCCAAGGCACTGAACGCCTTCACCAATGCCTCCACCAACAGTTACAAGCGTCTGGTGCCGGGTTTTGAGGCCCCTGTCCTGCTGGCCTATTCAGCCCGCAACCGCTCGGCATCATGCCGCATTCCCTATAGCACAAGTCCGAAAGGCAAGCGTATTGAAATCCGTTTCCCGGACCCGACCGCCAACCCCTATCTGGCCTTTTCCGCCATGTTGATGGCAGGCCTTGACGGGATTGAGAATAAAATCCATCCGGGTGATGCCATGGATAAAGACCTTTACGCCCTGCCACCGGAAGAATTGAAAGAGGTGCCCACTGTTGCCGCCTCCCTCAGTGAAGCCCTCGCCGCCCTTGATGCGGACCGGGAATTCCTGAAAAAAGGTGATGTCTTCTCCGATGACCAGATTGACGCCTATATCAGTCTGAAACAGGACGAGATCGACACCGTACGCATCATTCCCCACCCTGCGGAATTCAAGCTTTATTATTCCGTATAAGGGGTCTTGTATAATTATGATATATCCCCAGCTTTCGGGCTGGGGATTTTTTTGTCCTGCAATTGAATTTTTGTCCGGGATATGTTAAGGCGTTAACACATAAGTATGACATAATAGATCAATCTATCGGACAAAGGGGGGATGCCGGGTAGAAACAACGTAGAAAATAGAAATTTTGACTGATTTTAAAAGCTTTCAGAAAAAGGTTGCGGGCGAGAATATTAATTCTCAAACCCTGTTGGCGACAGATTATATCAACCATTTCAACGAAGTGCATATGTTGATTGATATGCTGCCCTCAATGCCTGAATGTATTGAGGACATTCGGGAATGGACGCCAAAAAGCTATCAGGAACATTTTGCCGACAGTGTCTTCACCGCAAAGGATCTGGCCATTGAGGCCTATACATTTTCCCCCGACGAATATCGACTGCCCTTCGAGAAAACCGTCAATCAGATGGATGGCCTTATTCTGGATACCATTACCCAGGTGGAACAGCATATTGAAGGTAACGCCGGCAATGGGCTTCAGGCAATCGTCAGTGATTACAGCCCAAGGATGATAACATTAATCGAAGAATGCAGCTCCATCATCAATGGTGAAAAACTCATGACACAACAAGACAGTATTGATGATTATTTTGAAGGGGGCGAGGATGAACTGGACGGTGAGGACCTGGATCAAGGTGCCATTGACGACCTGTTCGGCTAGAGTATCCGTGTTAACCCTAAAAACCTTCGCAGCAGAATTCCACCAGACGGTCCCTTGTCTGTTCACGGGTGCCGGTCTTGCAGGCCTTGTGAGATAACAGGCTGATCCGGTGCAGATGATTGATGGTATGGTGCATGACGCCCATAATAAAATGGATGCGCCAATAGATATCTTCCTCGCTCAGGGCAGGTTTTATTTTCTGGAAATAGGGTACGAATTTATCAAAAACATCCACTTCCTGTCGCAATACATTGTCCATATCGCTGGCTTCTTCCAGATAGGCGCGGGCCAGAAAACGGATATATCCTGAAAGCCCCTGTTCCGTGTCATAAAGCCAGAATATCGACGGCGTCAGCATGGCACTGATCAATTCTTCAAGCGTAACCTCCCGGCCCGCCGCGCGCGCCGTCTCGTCCGCGTCATATAACATACACAGGCGTTCATGGTTCATCAGTTTGGCACGGCGGACATATACCGCCTGAAACAACCCCTTCTTTGACCCGAAATAATAATTCACCGCAGACAGGTTAACCCCGGCCGCACCGGTCACGGACCGAACAGAAACACTGGCGAAACTTCCTTCGGCAAATAATTTTTCAGAAACATCAAGAATACGTTCTTTGGCGTTCAGCCTTGTGGTCTTTTTAGACTTCATTATTAATTAAATACCATTACAAAACAACGTTAACCCCGTTTAAAACATACGTTTAAAACAGCATAAGCGCAAGATTATTATTGTGGACATGGGCCAGGTATTTTATTTCCCGTCTTTGCCGTCCTTTGTCTCTGCCGACAGCTTTGGGGCTTTTCCATTACCGAACCGTCGCCGATAACTTAAGATGGCCATGGGGATGGTTATCACATACACTAAGCCGACAATGGACATGGTCGCCCATAACTGGGTGACCAGCAGGGTTGCAAATACGGAAATTCCCAGCAGGTAAAACAGGACAAATTCCCTCTTGATGCTCAATTTCTTGAAAGAGAATGTTGGTACGCTGCTGATTGTCAGGGCGGCAATTACCCCCAGATAAATCACACAAAAGACCGGGTTCTTGAAAAATTCATATCCGGTCAGAAAATAAAGAATCATCGGCCAGAGCGCCAGTGCCGCAGAGGCCGGGGCCGGAATACCGGAAAAGAAATCCCGCCGTTCCTCCTCATCAACATCTATGGCCTGATTCATGGTGTTAAAACGGGCAAGACGCAGGGCCATTGACGTTGTAAAGATCAGGGCCAGCAGCCAGCCAATCCCCTTCACATCGCGCAGGGTCCAGGAATACATTATCACCGCCGGGGCCACACCGAAACTGACGATATCAGACAGGGAATCCAGTTCCGCGCCAAATTTTGACGATCCCTTTAACAATCTTGCCATACGACCATCCAGACCATCCAGCACACCCGCGATCAATACAGCAAAAACCGCCCCTTCCCATTGGCCGAGAATGGCAAAACGCATGGCGGACATGCCCGCACAGATGGCAAGCACGGTAATGGCATTGGGCACCAGACTGCGTAAAGGGAAAATATGTCGTTCACCTGTGTTGGGCATGGTTTTATATCCGTTAAATCCGAATTTATGACCCTAACGGACCTCGCCTTCGCGGTCACGCTCCTTGGTCTTTTCATTGGCGATAACCGTTTCACCTGCCACCGCACGCTGGCCGACACAGACCATGGAATGAACCCCTTTCGGCAGATATACATCAACCCGGCTGCCGAAACGGATCAGGCCGAACCGCTCACCGGTCTTGTAATCCTTATCGTCCTCGGCCCAGCATAATATGCGCCGCGCCACCAGTCCCGCTATCTGGACAAAGGCATATTCCCTGCCTGATGCAGATTTTAACAGCAGGGCATGGCGTTCATTATCCACACTGGCTTTTTCCAGAGAGGCATTGAGGAATTTTCCGGGGGTATAAACCTGTTTAGTGATCACACCGCTTATGGGAATCCGGTTCACATGAACGTCAAAGACATTCATAAAGATGCTGACCCGGGTGCGCATGTCATCACCAAGTTCCAGTTCCTGTGGCGGCACAGCCTGACAGACAGATTGCACCACCCCGTCTGCGGGACTGATGACCAGTCCTTCTTTCAGGGGTGTTACCCGTTCAGGGTCACGGAAAAAATAGGCGCACCAGACCGTTAAAATCAACCCGATCACACCCAGAAAATCCATGCCCAACAGATAGAAAAGTATCGTTACCGCCCCAAAGCCCAAAATGAATTTATGGCCTTCCCTGTGAAAATAGCTCAATATCGGTGATATTTTATCCATGATTTTATCCATGATTTCGTCCAATCATTATCTCATATACTATATGTAATGCAGTCTGATACAGCCATCAAACCTTTTTATCTAAAATCATCCAATTCTGCCAGTTTCTCCATAACCGCCGTGGCTTCCTTCTGTTTCTGCCACATATTGTAATAGGCACCGCGCGCTGCCAGAAGTTCGTCATGCCGACCGCGTTCGATAATTTCTCCCCGGTCCAGAACGATGATTTCATTGGCATTGACGATGGTCGACAGCCTGTGGGCAATTACGATGGTGGTCCGGCTTTTTGATATTTCCTCCAGAGCCTTCTGAATATCGAGTTCCGTATGGCTGTCCAGTGCGGATGTGGCCTCGTCCAGCAATAATATGGCCGGATTCTTCAGAATTGTCCGGGCGATGGCGACCCGTTGCTTCTCCCCGCCGGATAATTTCAGGCCCCGCTCGCCGACCTCGCTGTCATATTGATCGGGCAGTGCCATGATAAAATCATGGATCTGTGCGTGTTTCGCCGCATCCTCCACATCTGCCTCTGTGGCATCCGGGCGGCCATAACGGATATTATATCCGATACTGTCATTAAAAAGAACCGTATCCTGCGGCACGACACCAATCTGACGGCGCAGGCTTTTCTGGGTGACCTGACTTATATCCTGCCCGTCAATGAGGATTCTGCCGGATGTGACATCATAAAAACGAAATAATATCCGTGAAATGGTTGATTTCCCTGCCCCGCTTGCCCCCACAATGGCCGTTGTGGTACCGCCGGCCACCGTAAAGGAGATATTTTTCAGTATGGGTCTGTTTTCGGCATAATGAAAAGACACATTGTCAAATGTCACCTCACCACCCTTGACAGTAAGTGTCGCCGCGTCCGGCAGGTCCGTAATATCGGACTCTTTGCGGATTATGCCGAACATATTGTCCATATCCACAAGGGACTGTTTAATCTCGCGGTAAACCATCCCCAGGAAATTGAGCGGCATATAAATCTGGATCAGCAAGGAATTGATCAGAACAAATTCCCCGATGGTAAAGCGGCCATCGACCACACCCTGCGCCGCCATGAGCAGGACAATGACCAGCCCGGTTGAAATGATGATGCTCTGCCCCACATTAAGCACGGCAAGTGAAGTCTGGCTGCGGACCGAGGCCTCTTCATAGCGTGCCAGTGCCACATCATAGCGGCTGGCCTCATGGGCCTCATTGGTGAAATATTTGACGGTTTCAAAATTCAGCAAGCTGTCAATGGCCTTGGTATTGGCCGCCGTGTCCTGTTTGTTCATTTCCCGGCGGAATTTCAGCCGCCAGTCCGTAACATTTATGGTGTAGAAAATATAACTCATCAAACAGATAAAGGTGACCAGCGCATAATAAAAACCGAATTTTGACCAGAAAACAAAGGTAATCAGACATATTTCCAGCAGGGTGGGAAGAATATTGAACAACATGAACCGAAGCAGAAAATCAATACCCCGCGTTCCCCGTTCAATAACCCGGCTCAGGCCGCCGGTCTTGCGTTCCATATGGAATTTCAACGACAGGTTATGCAAATGACGAAAGGTATTCAATGCGATATTTCTCAGGGCATTCTGGCCGACCTTGGCAAAAACGGCGTCCCGGATTTCACCAAAAAACAGGCTGAGAACCCGTGCCAGACCATAACTTAAAATAAAAGCCACCGGCACCGCAATAACAACGGTTTTTACATCACCCACAAAGGACGGCGCCATGCCGATGGTCAGGGCATCAACAGCATCCTTGAATAAAAAAGGCACATAAATCCCGATCATTTTTGCAGTGACAAGAAACACCAATGCCAGAATCACCCGCAGCCTGAGGTCAGGTCGACCCTTCATCCAGATGAAGGGCATCAGGGTCTTTATGGTCTGCCAATGATTTTCTTTCTGGCCATTTTCTTCTGGCGGGTCATAGGAACGTTTGCCGTGAGCCATGCTTCTTCCCTGAGAATTATTATTATTTCGCTGTAAAACTATACTGAATATGGCAATCATTTACAGTATTTTAAGGCTCTCACCATAATATTCTTTTTTAGAGAAAATAATTCTGGCAAAAAAATAATATGTCCCCAACTTTAAATACAGCACAGTCGGAAAATGCAAAACCACCCGTTCAGCATAATTTGAAACAATTGCTGGACGAGGTTGCCCGCAAGACCACCGATGATAATATCAATCTTCCTTCACGCTTTGATTTTACATGGCATAACATACATTTTGCCGGACAGATATTACGCGCCCAGGAGGCTGGAAAATTTTCCATTAATCTGGCGGCCAACCTTGGTCATATTCCTTTCAGTGCAGAAGATAAAGTCCGCCGGAAGAAATTATTCGCCGCCTTTACCCCCCTGTTCCTCAAGGGTGAATATATGCTTTCCGCCCAGAGCCAGATACAGATGATCCTGCTGACCGATTTTACCGGACCGATGAATGCCAAACGGCTGGTGGAAGCCATAACCTATACCCTGCTTGATCTGCGGGAAGACCTTAAAACCATACAGGCGTCAATTCTGGAATAGGCCAGGCTCACTCCGCCATAGGAGCTTTGGGCAGGGTGAATTCCTGTCCCGGATATATCAGGTCAGGGTCCTTGATCAGGCTTTTGTTGGCTCCGAAAATCAATGTATAATGAAACCCCGAACCATATAATTTGCGGGCGATATGCCACAGGCTGTTACCGGGACGCACGATTACCTCGCCCTTGGCTCTGGCCCGGTCGATAATCCTGCCGCGCCGGAATGGTTGCTCGATACGTACCTCCACGTCATCACCTTCGAGCAATTGGTCAATGCGGATGACATGTTCCTCAAAATCCAGTTTTTTCGCAAAAGAATGGGTCCATATCCCCTCCTCCGACGAGGTTACCTCGGCAATATATTCATTATCCATATAAATTCTCAGCCGGGTATTTTTGGCGGCGGAACCGGATATTATTGTATCTGAACCTTCATTGTAATCCAGGGAGTCCAGCGACAGCCCCTTGGCCATTTCGGAAAAATTCACCAGGCGGGGTTTTTGCAAAACCCGTGTCGGCCCACCACCGGTGCGGGGACTTAAAATAGCGATAACCCCGTTGGTTTCATCTTCGTTAAAGCGCCCCTCGTCCCTGTTCGGGACCGCGACAATCACAACATCACTTGAGAAAACCTCAAATTTACCGGGCATGGTGGATTTCAGGCTGAGTTCTGTGGGCCCGCTGGGCAATGGATCATCATATAACAGCACCCATTCCCCGTTCCGGTCCGCCACCGCAGAACCGATCTCCCTGCCACGGGCATAAATATAAATATCACTATTGGGCTCCGCCCGGCCGGCAATAACACCGGTACCATTGCGGCTGATACGCACAATATCAAAGCTGGGCAATATGGTCTCTATCAGCTTTTCAACCTGCTGTTCCACTTGTGGGGTGTCATCAACCGCAGCCACTTCCCGGGCGGCGGGCGGCAGCGGTTCAGAAGTGAAAAAATCTTTTGCACCGTCCTCGGCAAAAAATACGATCCAGATCACCGCACCGACAGCCACAAAGGCCAGCAAAATAATGCTGCTTCGCAAGGCCCAGTCCGAACCTGTTTTTTCCCTCTTTAATGAAGTTTTTGAATGCTGCTCTGCCAATTACTTACCAAATCAATTTAAAAAAGCGCACGGCTTATATACTGCATACCATAGGGAATGTCAGTATCAATTTAAAAATCAGGCCGCTTTATAATATTTTCATTAATATTATTGCCATAGAATAATTCCACAAATAGGATGAAAAATTGTCAAAACTGTGACCACAGGATGAAACAGATATAATAATAAAGGAATATTAAAGAATATGGCACATATCAATTCACTATGCGTCTATTGCGGTTCCCGGTCGGGCCGGAACAATCATTTCAAAAAAATCGCCCAGGATTTTGGCCATATACTCGTCAGGGAAAATATCCGGCTGGTTTACGGCGGCGGCAATGTGGGGCTGATGGGGATTATTGCCAATGTGGTCATGACACAGGGCGGCAAAGTCACCGGCATCATCCCCCAGCACCTTGACGAGGAGGAAGTCGGCCTGAAAGAGGCCACAGATTTTTTCGTGGTTGATAACATGCACGAACGCAAACGCATGATGTTTGATCATTCGGACTGCTTTGTTGCCCTGCCCGGCAGTATCGGCACCCTGGATGAAACCATCGAGGTTATCACCTGGAAACAGCTGCGTCTGCACAACAAGCCGATTATCATTGTCAATTCCGATGGCTACTGGCAACCGCTGCTCACGCTGATTGATAATTTCATCAGGGAAGAATTCACCGTAGCCGCCACACGCGACCTGTTTCATGTGGTGGACAGCGTGGAAGATGTGGTCCCCCTGCTGAAATCATTGCCGGAAATCGAACAGGAAACAAAAAACACCCTGATTTAGGCAATTTCTTTCGTTTCACCCCTTCACATATGGCATAAGCAATGCTAGCTTGCGCCAGAATGATGGTGCCGGATAATCAATAGCACCCCCCGCAACCCAGGCACGATATATCGCTGCCGTTTTTAATGAAGGCTCATTATGGCTAAAATCAAAGTAGAAAACCCGGTTGTCGAACTAGACGGCGATGAAATGACCCGGATCATCTGGGCATGGATCAAGGAAAAACTGATACATCCCTATCTGGATATTGATCTGAAATATTATGATCTGGGTATTGAAAAACGTGATGAAACCGATGACCAGATCACCATTGATGCGGCCAATGCCATCATAAAATACGGTGTCGGCGTCAAATGTGCCACCATCACACCGGACGAGGAACGGGTTGAGGAATTCGGCCTGAAACAAATGTGGCGTTCACCCAACGGCACCATCCGCAATATTCTGGGCGGAACAGTGTTCCGTGAGCCGATCATCTGCTCCAACGTGCCGCGTCTGGTTCCCGGCTGGACCCACCCCATTGTTATCGGTCGTCATGCCTTTGGTGATCAATATCGCGCCACCGATTTCCGCGTTCCCGGTGCCGGAAAGCTGACCATAAAATTCGAGCCGGAAGACGGCGGCGAACTCATTGAACGGGAAGTTTTCAACTTCACCAGTTCCGGGGTTGCCATGGCCATGTATAACCTTGATGAAAGCATCCGTGATTTTGCCCGGGCCTGCATGAATTATGGCCTGACCCGTGGCTGGCCGGTTTATCTGAGCACCAAGAACACTATCCTGAAGGCCTATGACGGCCGTTTCAAAGACCTGTTCGAAGAAATATTCCAAAGTGAATTTGCAGAAAAATTCGCCGATGCCGGCATCACCTATGAACATCGCCTGATTGATGACATGGTGGCCTGTGTCATGAAATGGAACGGTGAATTCGTCTGGGCCTGCAAAAATTATGACGGTGACGTGCAATCCGACACCGTGGCGCAGGGCTTTGGCTCCCTTGGCCTGATGACATCTGCTCTGATGACCCCCGATGGGGCCGTCGTTGAATCCGAAGCAGCCCACGGCACCGTGACCCGCCATTACCGTATGCACCAGCAGGGCAAGGAAACCTCCACCAATCCCATAGCCTCGATCTTTGCCTGGACCGGGGGTCTTACTCACCGGGCCAAGCTGGATGGCAATAATGCCCTGAAAGAATTTTCGGAAACTCTGGAACGTGTCTGCGTCGAAACCGTTGAAGAAGGTTATATGACCAAGGATCTGGCCCTGCTGGTCGGCCCGGATCAGGCCTGGCTTACCTCCAGACAATTCTTTGACAAGATTGACGAGAATTTACAAAAAGCCATGAGTTGATTTTTTTCCTGACAAATAATCCCGCGTTTTATCTCAAGGCGCGGGATTATTTATGGCCTGTTTATTCTGTCAGTATCTCTTTCGGTGTGCAGGACTGACCATAATCCTTATGGGGAATTTTGCTGTAGGCTTCCTCTATCCTTTGGCGCAGGGTCGGATTTTCATCCATCAGATGGTGAAATTCCCGCGCATCCAGAATGAAAAAATGGCATTTTGATTCCGTGATATAATTGGCAGTATAATTTTCCTTTTCCATCAGGGATTTGGCCCCGAAAAAACCGCCCTCCTCCAGAATGATCTTTCCGGTCTTGTCTTTCCGGGCCACCTTGCCGGAAACAATCAGATACATTTTATCGGCAAGATGCCCCTTTATCGCCACAAGGCTGTTTTTTTCCATCACGCTGGAGCGCAGATATTTGACAATGGTGCGGATCAGATTGGCGTCCAGCCCCTTGAACAGGGGGACATTCGCCACCAGCCCCCATCGAATGACAAAATCCCGTTGATGGATTTCATTGGCAAAGCCCGATGCGATAATTCCGATGGGCAGGGCATACATGCAAACCCCGAAAATCATCACCAGACCGCCAAAAAGCCGACCGCCCCAGGTAACCGGAACAATATCGCCATAACCAACCGTGGTCAGGGTCGCCAGCGCCCACCACAAGGCATCGGGAATGGTGCCAAAAGCTTCCGGCTGAATATGACGTTCCAGATAATACATAATGGTCGCGGCAAAGGACGACAGCCCCAGCATGATTATCAGGGTGGCGAGCAAGGCCCGCCTTTCGGAATATAGAACACTGCCCAGTGAGGCGAGAGCCGGGGAATAGCGCATCAGTTTGAACAAACGCAGCAAACGGAAAATCCGCAGCAACCTTAAATCAATACCAAACACAAACATCAGTGACGGGGCAATGGCCAGAAAATCAATGATCATCAATGGTGAAGTGATAAAGGCAAGACGGAAACGGGTCTTGCCCTTTTCATCCGGCCGGGGGCGATATTCAACGGAAACCCAGATACGCAATATATATTCCACAGTGAATATCACCAGGGATATGATTTCAAAAATCATAAGTTCGTGGTGATACTGGCGGGTAATTTCCGGCACCGTATCCAGTGATACCGCCACCACATTCAGAATGATCAGCCATATCATAAAACCATCAAACAACCCGGCAGCACGATTACCGCTAAGGCCCATTTCGATCAGTTCAAATATTTTACGCCGCTGTGTTTTCTTTATGGCTGCCAAACATCACCCCTGTTTCATTGTTTCTCCAGAAATTCTTCCATGGCTTTTATGGCCTGTTCCGCCTTGTCGCCATCCGGGCCGCCGGCCTGCGCCATATCAGGACGCCCGCCGCCGCCCTTGCCGCCAACGGCCATGGCACCGATCCGCACCAGATCGACGGCATTTATCTTATCTTTCAAATCATCGGTTACGGCGGTAAGCACTCCGGCCTTACCCTCATTCACCGCAATCAGGGCGATGACCCCCTGACCGATCTGCCCCTTGGCCTCATCAGCGATGCCGCGCAGGTCTCTGGGGCTGATCCCTTCCAGAATACGGCCAATAAATTTGATGTTGCCGATGGTTTTTATGTCACCGCCACCGCCGGAATCCCCGCCGCCCATGGCTATTTTCTTGCGCAGTTCCATGATCTCTTTTTCTGCCGTTTTACGGTCCGACAGCAATGCGGACAACCGTTCCGGCAATTGGGCCGGCGGGGTTTTCAACAGGGCAGCGGCCGCTGTCAGATATTCTTCCTGCTGGCGGACGAAATCCCCGGCGGCTTCCCCGGTCAGGGCTTCTATGCGCCGGACACCTGCAGCAACGGCGCTTTCCGATATTATTTTGAAAAGGCCGATATCACCGGTTTGGTTAACATGGGTTCCGCCGCAAAGTTCCACCGAATGGTTCCGGTCGTCACGCCCCATGGATACCACCCGCACCTCATCGCCGTATTTTTCACCGAACAGGGCCATGGCACCGGATTCTATCGCCTCGTCCGGGGTCATTAATTTTGTTGATACCGCGCTGTTTTCACGGATGATCTGATTGACCTGTTTTTCAATCTGTTGTATTTCATCCCGTGTCAGGGCCTTGTTATGACTGAAATCAAATCGCAGACGTTCGGCGCCAACCATGGAACCCTTCTGGGTCACATGATCACCAAGACTGTTGCGCAATACCCCGTGAAGAATATGGGTGGCAGAATGATTGGCCCGCACCCGGTCCCGGTAACCCGCATCCACCTTCATATCCACAATATCTGAAACAGAAAATACCCCCTTGGTAATCTTTGCCATATGAGCATGCAGTTTCCCAAGTTTCTTGGCCGTATCCGAAACAGTGGCGGTGGCCCCGTCCGGAGTATGCAATGTGCCAATATCGCCGGTCTGGCCGCCGGATTCACCGTAAAAGGGCGTCTGATTGGTCAGAATGATCACCTCGTCACCGTCACCCGCCTGATCGACTGCCACACCGTTCTTTACCATTTGCAGGATTTTCCCCTCGGCATGGGTCGTGCCGTAACCGAGAAATTCTGTTGCGCCGTGGTTTTCCAAAGCTTCAAACCAGATATCATCGGTCGCGGTGCTGCCGGAACCTTTCCAGGCGGCGCGGGCATCGGCCTTTTGTTTTTCCATGGCCGTTCTGAAGCCATCCTCATCAACGGATAACCCCTGTGTGCGCAATACATCCTGTGTCAGATCAAGGGGGAAACCGTAAGTGTCGTATAGTTTAAAGGCCACATCACCGGCAAGGACATCGCCCCCGGACAAATGCTTTACCGCATCATCCAGAAGCCGAAGCCCCCGTTCCAGCGTTTTCTTGAACCGCTGTTCTTCCAGTTTCAGGGTTTCCGTGATCAATGCCTCTGCCCGGATCAATTCCGGAAAAGCCTGCCCCATTTCCTGTATCAACGTGGCAACCATCTGATACATCAGCGGTTCCCTGCATCCCAGAAGATGGGCGTGGCGCATGGCCCGGCGCATGATCCGGCGCAAAACATAACCACGTCCCTCATTGGACGGCAGAACACCGTCGGCAATCAGAAAACACGCCGAACGCAAATGATCGGCAATGACCCGGTGGGAGATATTCCCCTCACCGTAAGCCTCTACCCCGCTGAATTCTGCCGAAGCCTCAATCAGCTTCCTGAACAGGTCAATTTCATAATTGTCATGGGTTCCCTGAAGGATGGCCGCAATACGTTCCAGCCCCATGCCGGTATCAATGCAGGGTTTGGGTAAATCAATGCGTGATCCATCGGCCTGCTGATCATATTGCATAAAGACCAGATTCCAGATTTCAACAAATCTGTCACCATCCTCATCGGCACTGCCGGGTGGGCCGCCCATGATATGGTCGCCGTGATCATAGAAAATCTCGGAGCAGGGGCCACAGGGTCCGGTATCTCCCATGGACCAGAAATTATCCGATGTGGCAATACGTAGTATCCGGTCTTCGGGCAGACCCGATATATCCTTCCATAAATCATAGGCCTCGTCATCATCATGATATACCGTAACCAGCAGCCGGTCAGGATCAATGCCATATTCCCGGGTTAACAGGGTCCAGGCATGGTGAATGGCCTGTTCCTTGAAATAATCACCAAAGGAAAAATTACCCAGCATTTCAAAAAAAGTATGATGACGCGCGGTATAGCCCACATTGTCCAGATCATTATGCTTGCCACCGGCCCGCACACATTTCTGGCTGGAGGCGGCACGGGAATAGCTGCGGCTTTCCGCCCCGGTAAAAACATTTTTAAAGGGCACCATACCGGCATTGGTAAACATCAGGGTCGGGTCATTATGAGGCACCAGAGGGCCACTGGCCACAAGCTCGTGGCCTTGCCCGGCAAAATAATCCAGAAAAATCTTTCGGATTTCATTTGTGCCTTTCATATAATAATACCCTTCCTGTCATCACAAATTTATTTTATTCCTGATAATAAACTTTTAGCGATTGCACCCGCCCCTGTCCAGTTTTGCTTGAACAGAAAAAATAAAGAAGAATAAAAAAAGGACGCCGCAAGGCGTCCTGTAGGGGGCTGGGAATTTATCTGGCCTTTTGAAGAAGCTATCAATCTTCCTGTTCGTCATCGGGGCGGCTCATGCCCTCTTTCAGCATGGCTTCATCCAGAATACCTTCGCTTTTGCGGATATGGGTTTCCAGTTTTTCAGCCAATTCAGGATTTTCTTTCAAGAACCGTTTGGCATTTTCCCGGCCCTGACCAATGCGCTGGCTGTCATAGGAATACCATGAACCGGATTTTTCAACCACACCGGCCTTGACGCCCAGATCAATCAATTCACCGTTCTTTGAAATACCCTGACCATACATGATGTCAAATTCGACCATCTTGAAAGGCGGGGCGACCTTGTTTTTCACCACTTTGACCCTGGTCTGGTTGCCGACAATTTCGTCTTTTTCCTTGATGGCACCGATGCGGCGAATATCCAGACGAACCGAAGCATAGAATTTCAGGGCATTGCCGCCGGATGTTGTTTCGGGACTGCCATACATCACACCGATTTTCATGCGAATCTGGTTGATGAAAACCACCATACATTTTGATTTGGAAATGGAGCCGGTCAATTTGCGCAAGGCCTGTGACATCAGGCGGGCCTGAAGCCCCACATGACTGTCACCCATTTCACCTTCCAGTTCCGCACGCGGCGTCAATGCGGCCACACTGTCAATGATAAGTATATCCACAGCCCCGGACCGGACCAGTGTATCGGCAATTTCAAGGGCCTGTTCGCCGGTATCCGGCTGAGAAATAAGCAATTCATCAATATCAACCCCGAGCGCATTGGCATAAACCGGATCAAGCGCATGCTCGGCATCGACAAAGGCCGCGACCCCGCCCTCGCGCTGGACTTCTGCCGCCACATGAAGAGCCAGTGTGGTTTTACCGGAACTTTCCGGGCCGTAAATTTCAACCACCCGTCCCCTTGGCAGGCCACCGATGCCAAGGGCAATATCAAGACCGAGGGAGCCGGTTGAGACGGCCTCCACCTCCATGGCGGTGCCCTTGCCCAATTTCATTATGGAGCCTTTGCCAAATGCTCTTTCAATCTGGCTCAATGCGGCATCCAGTGCCTTTTGCTTATCCATTTTTCCCTGTCCCACGAGTTTTAATTGTGCTGCTGACATCCTCTGTCTCCTTTATATCCCATAGCCGGTTGAAACTTTCAATCACAGACAAATGTACACATTTTGTTCTTTTTGGCAAGAACATTTTTAACTATATGTTAAATAAAGGAAATATTGATTCTATATATATTTTGTTCTCATAAATAATTTAAAAAGATTTCCTGCGACACACACTGATTCCGGCAAGTCAGCTGCTCTCAAGAACCTCCTTGACCTGTTCGGCAAGTTGTTTGAGGCTGAAGGGTTTGGGCAGGAAATAAAAATCATCTTCACCGGGGGTCTTGTCAAAAGCATCCTCGGCATAGCCCGAGATAAAGATCACCTTTAATTTATCATTGGTTTCGCGGATTTTACGCACCAGGGTCGGGCCGTCCATTATGGGCATGACCACATCACTGATCAACAGGTCCAGTTCATCTTCGATCTTCCCGAACAGGGCAAGGGCCGCCTCCCCGCTATTGGCCTCATAGACGTTATAGCCTTTGTTTTTAAGCGCTCTTGAGGCGAACATCCGCACGGCGTCTTCATCCTCGACCAGTAGAATTGTTCCCTTTCCGGTCAGGTCAACTGTGGGTTTTTCCGGCATCTCCTCCTGAATTTCCTCAACGTCTTTGCGACTTTCCTTATGGACGGGGAGATAAATGCTGAAAGTTGTTCCCTTGCCGACCTCGCTGGTGGGGAAGATAAAGCCATCGGTCTGTTTGACAATACCGTAAACCGTTGACAGCCCAAGTCCCGTACCCTTGCCCACTTCCTTGGTGCTGAAGAAGGGCTCGAAAATCTTGCCCAGATGTTCCTTGACAATACCACAGCCGGTATCTTCCACCTCCAGAAGCACATATTCATTGGGCGGCATCACCTGATAACGTTTACTGAGTTTTCTGGATTCGCTCATGGATATATTACGGGTCCGGATGGAAATCCTGCCCTGATCATCCATGGCGTCCCGGGCATTGACACAGAGGTTGATAATCACCTGTTCCATCTGCCCCTGATCGACCTTTACCTGACCAAGATTGCGGCCATGTTTCATTTCCAGTTCAATATTATCGCCAATAAGCCGCCGGAGCAGGTTGGATAATTCCGCCAGAACATCGGTGATGAGCAATATTTTTGGCCGCAGGGTCTGTTGTCGGGAAAAGGCCAGTAATTGTCGCACAAGATTGGCCGCCCGGTTGGCATTCTGTTTGATCTGAATGATGTCGGAAAAGGACTGGTCCCCCGGACCATGACGGACAAGCAACAGGTCACTGAAACCGATGATCGCCGTCAACAGATTATTAAAGTCATGGGCGATCCCGCCGGCAAGCTGGCCCACGGCCTGCATTTTCTGGGACTGGGCGAATTGCAATTCAAGATTTTTCTGTTCCGTCGTATCAATCAGATACAGGATAACCACCTTGTCATGATCATCAAATTGATTTAGACGGGTGATATATATCTGCCCGTGTTTCTCGCCTTTGCCCTGAAAGGCAATATCAGTGATCATACTGGCACGGCCCGTGTCCAGGGTCACTTTTATCTCCTGATAGAAATCCTGATGTTCGTCCGGATCGATGATATGTTTCAGGCTCCGGGTATTTTTAATGTCCAGTTTCTGTATATATTCCCGGAAAATATTATTTCTTTCCAGCACATCGCCCTGTTCGGTAACGATGGCAATGCCAATGGGCGATTCCCGGAAGAAACGATCAATATTTATATTCTCCGTGCCGGCCTCTCTGTTCAGGGGTTCAGCCTGACAGGCAAAAACCTGACAAATCACCGCCGCACCATAAGCGGAATCAGAATACAGGGAATTTTTCTTATGATCCCCCTGCCCTGTCTCGACAGGTAAAAAATCCAGAAGAATATCTTCACCGGATAATGTCCGCAGCTGAATCTGACCTTTCAACTGCCCCGGTGCAACAGGACAAAAGTCAGCGAGCGGACGGGGTAGCGACATATCCTCTGCCGACAGGCCGGTCATCCAGTGAAGAAGCATATCATTGGCATAGACGATCTGTCCCCCTTCGGATACGGCAATCAGACCGCTGTCACTGCTGTCCAGGAAGCGACCCAGTTGTTCCAGGTTAAATTCATTCCTGCCGTGACAATCCAGCTGTGCGGGAGCATCGGAAGTGACATTCGAAAAAATCCAGCTGATGCAGTTCTCATGGCCAATTGTCCGGGACAGGTTTACTTCGGCGTATCTCTTTTCATTGTCACCGGAAACAAGTTCGACAATACGGGTTTCCTCTGTCCCGACCTCCAGTTCGCCTAAGGCCTCTTTCACGGTTTCTGCCTGTTCCTCCGCCATCAGTTTCAGGGGGGACAGAATTTCTCTTTTAATATTATCCTTTAAGAAAGCACGGTAAGTCAGATTACAATAAACCAGTTCGCCACTCAGAGAGGTCAGGGCATGGGGCTGTTTTATCTTTGCGACAGAATGGGATTCAGAGATCACAAGCGGGGACGGACGCCCCTTATACAGACAGCTGCCAATGACCAATGCCGCTATCACCAGGCTGGCGGCTGCAAAAAGATAACCCAGGGTGATCGCGCCCAAAGCCAGACTGAATATCAGGCCACCCAGCGACAACAATCCTCCGATACCGGCAATGGTAATCAAAAAGGGATAGTCAATTGATTCAGTCTGTTCTGTTTTACTCATTGCCTATATATATTACCTTTATAAATTCTGGGGGTTTTGCCTTTTCCAAAGTGCCATATTATTCATTTGTTTTCATTTGTTTTTTTAAACTATTATTCAGATGGCTTATAGCTCGCGGCCTCCCCCTTCTTCAGGCGCATGATATAGCCGACCACCTCGGCCACGGCCTTGTAATGATCTTCGTTAATCTCTTCGTCCACCTCAACCGTGGCATACAGCGCCCGTGCCAACGGCGGATTCTCCAGAATGGGAATATTATTTTCCTTCGCCACCTCACGAATTTTAAGGGCAATATGATCGACACCCTTGGCAACAACCATCGGGACTTCCATTTTCTGATGTTCATATTTCAGGGCAACCGCAAAATGGGTCGGGTTTGTCACAACCACATCCGCGTCAGGCACCGCAGCCATCATACGGCCCCTCGCCCGTTCCAGCCTGATCTGGCGAAGTCGCGCCTTTACATGGGGGTCACCGTCGGTCTGTTTCATCTCATCCTTTATTTCCTGTTTGGTCATACGCATTTTTTTGATGAATTGAAATTTCTGAAACATATAATCAAGACCGGCAATGACCGCCATCACCGCCACAACACCACCGAAAATACGCAGGACCATGATAAAAATTACATCCGCCACCTCGCCGGGGGACAGGGCAACCATCTGTTCAAGTCGGTGACGTTCCGGCCAGACCAGCCAGAATACCACACTGCCCACAATGGTGATTTTCAAGACTGATTTGGTAATTTCAAAAAAATTCTGCAATGAGAACAGTCTTTTAAACCCGGCAAGCGGGGAAATCTTGTTCAATTTCGGTTTTATTTTTTCCGCGGTCAGCAAGGGTCTATGCTGTATTACAGCCCCCAGCAAGGCACCAACCATCAAGATAATGATCGGCAGTGTCACATAGGCGAAGATTCCGCCGAAAACTTCTGACATAAAACCCAGAATATTGCCGGCATCAATACTGATGCCGTGGGATGAGCCCAGAACGCCACCGAGAATTTCCCGGATCCCCGCCATGGTGGATTTTGCCGAAACCAGTATTATTACAGTTACGGAAAACAGGATGAACCAGTGCCGGACTTCCTGACTTTTGGCCACTTCGCCCTTTTCATGCGCCTCCTGCAGTTTTTTCTGGGTCGGTTCCTCTGTTTTCTGGGATTCGTCCTGATCATCAGCCATTCGGGCCTCCCGGACTGAGAAAAGCACCCAGACTGAATTCCATATGCTGCAGGAACCAGGCCATCCCGGCAGAGAGTACGATACTGAGGATCATAAATCCCGCTATTATATTCAGGGGCATGGCAATGAAAAAGACCTGCAACTGTGGCATAAGGCGGGCCAGAATCCCAAGCCCCACGTTGAAAATCAATCCATATACAATGAAAGGGGACGCCACCTGCACCCCGATCAGAAAGGAACTGGCCACCGTACGGACGACAATTTCCGCGAAATCATTCATTTTAATATCACCGCCGACAGGAAACAGGATATAACTGTCATACATGGCAGAAATCATCATATGATGCAGATTGGTGACAAAAATCAACACCACCGCCATAAGGGTCAGAAAAGTGGCCATCAGTGCGCTTTGCGCCCCCTGCGCCGGGTCAAAGGCCTGTGCCATGGCCAAGCCCATCTGCATGGCGATGACCGTTCCCGCCGTATGAAGCGCGCTCATCAATAACCGGATTGAGGTGCCAATCAATAGCCCGACCAATATTTCAAAAAAGATCAGCATGGCCAGCATAAGCGGAGAGTCCGGAATGGCCGGCAGGGATGTCTTCACCAGAGTATATATCAAAAAAGACAAGGAAAGGGCTATGACAAGCCGGACACGTTGGGGAATGGCCGTTTCACCAAGGGCAGGCATAAGCATGACCATAGCCCCCAGGCGTGAAAAAACCAGCAGGAAGGCGAAGACTTCCGAGGGTAACATGTCAACCAAGATTAACTATCCGCTGGGCTATAAGGTCCATAAAATCTGACAGTGTTTCCGCCATGAAAGGCAAAAACAGGAACAGGGACACAAAGATGGCGATAATTTTCGGAACAAATGTCAGGGTCATTTCCTGAATCTGTGTCAATGCCTGAAACAGGGCAATGGTAAGCCCGACCAACAGTGCCACAAACATAACCGGCCCGGATACCTTGATCAGAACCCAGATGCCAGCCTGTGCAATCTCCAATACATCCGCCCCGTTCATGGCCTGGTCTTCCTGTTATACGATTATTAAAACTGTTATATGATTATAAAAAAATGTGCCTAGATCGGCATTTTGATAATATCCTGATAGGCGGAAATCACCTTGTCACGCACCGCCACCACAGATTGAAGCACAATTTCCGCATTCTGCACCGATGTCACCACATCCACAAGGTCAGCCGACCCGTTCAGGGCGCCAATGCCGGTATTCGCACTGACACTGACCGCGTCCGAAGTATTGCTTATCGCCGCTTTCAGCACATCGGAAAATGTTCCTTCGCCGTCACCACGCAGTGAACTGATCCCGGAAATGCCGTCAATTTTATCTGTACCGCTGCCAATTCCCTGATTTTTCAGGGCGTTGCTATAGGCATTGGCGGCGTCCATGGCTTTGATGTTCATCGTCTTATTCCCGTTTGTTTCATTTTCAGGCAGATATTTATCTCAACAGATCAAGGGTCCGCATCATCATTTTCTTTGACACCTCGATGGAATTGAGGTTGGCATCATAGGACCGTTGTGACTGTTTCATGTCCATGGCCTCAATCAGGCCGTTGACATTGGGGGTCTTGATATAGCCATTCTCATCGGCGGCCGGGTGGCCCGGCTCAAACCGCAGGCCAAAATCCGACTGGTCGAAAATTACCTTGTTCACCTTGACACGGGTCAGCCCAAGTTCATTATCCACCACATTGCCAAAGGTAACCACCTTGCGCCGGTAAGGGTCAGAATCCGGGCCCATAGCTACGGAACTGGCATTGGCAAGATTTTCCGAAATAACCCGCATACGGACGCTTTGCGCCTTCATGCCAGCCGCAGAAATCATCATTGCTTTGGATAAATCCATCGGGATTACTCCTTGTTCTCTGTTATATTAACTTCGTTTACCAAGTGCTGTCTTCAACATGGAAACATGTTTACGGTATAAATTTACCGCCATGGCATATTCCATTTGCGTTTCAGACATTTTTATCAATTCATCTTCAAGGGCAACCGCATTACCGTCCGGCGCACTTATGGCAAATTCCGTATCCTGCGCCTTGATTTCAAAGTTACCGCCTGATGGTCCGGCAGCAGACATATGTCTTGCATCGGTGGTCTGCAAATGCAGTCCGCCGGTGGCGTTACTCTGGTCCAAATGTGCCTTGAAACTGACTTTCTTCAGATCCCTGGGGACGTACCCCGGTGTGTTGGCGTTGGCAATATTCTGTGCCAGGACCTTTTGTCGTTCCGTGAGCCAGTCCATTTTCTGATTCAGGGAACTGAAAAGTGAAATAGATTTCAGGTCCATTTTTTACTATCCTAAATACCATGAAGCCCATATGGCAAAATGGCTAAAGTTTTAATAGAATATTCCTTAAGGTTAAGCATACACCATATTTCTTCCATTGTGGAGACGGAAAATTAACATTTTGTTAAGAGAATAGAATAATATAAAATATTGACTATTAAGCAAATTATTTCAATAACTTATAATTCAGACTGAAAACCCGGCATAATTATAATGGTTAATGGCTAAAGGCAATGACACAGCAAACCCCGAAAAACAGACAGAAGGCCGTGGCCCTGAAACAGGAGGATGGCCGGTCGGACATACCACGGATTACCGCCAGTGGCCGGGGCAAGAATGCCGAAAAAATCCTTAAAATTGCCTTTGAAAATGATGTCAGGGTCAGAACCGATGAAGACCTTGTGGAAATATTATCCAGCTTTGACGTGGACAGCTATATCCCCATTGAGGCCCTGCAGCCGGTATCTGAAATATTAAGTTATCTCTATAATGAGAATATCATCCTGTCGGAAAAACACCATATAAACAAAGATGATAATTCATGATGACAATTTTGCACAGGGAGCATTCCTGATATGGAAGTGAGCGCATATTTCCAGTTTATTCTGGCATTGTTTTTTGTCCTTGGCCTGATTTTGCTTATTGCTTACGGGGCCAAAAAATTCGGCATGATGGCACGGATCACGATAAATTCAGCCAAATCCAAAGAACGGCGCCTGAATATCGTTGAAATTTTACCCGTTGATGCCCGAAGAAAGCTTATGCTGATTCGCCGGGATGATGTTGAACATCTGATCATGTTATCGGCAGAACGCGACATTGTCATTGAACGGGATATAAAATCAGTCGCAGCAGACAAGACTATCAAACGGACAGACAGAACCGGGATTTTATGATGACTTTCCTTAAAAGACACAAGATAACCATTGGCCTCGGCGTTACATCCCTGACCAGTTTCATTCTGATGATGGTCCTGATTTTTGGCAGTCAGTCCGCATTTGGGCAGGAATTTTCCCTGAATCTGGGCGAGGAAGGCAGCCTTTCCGGTCGCATTGTCCAGCTTTTGATGCTGATGACAGTTCTGAGCCTGGCCCCGGCGATCATCATTGTGGTGACCTCATTCACCCGGATTGTCATCGTATTTTCCCTGCTGCGCAGTGCCATGGGAACCCAGCAGACACCGCCCAATGTGGTGTTAATCAGTCTGGCCCTGTTTATGACCGGCTTTATCATGGCACCGACCATGAAAGAAGCCTACGACAACGGGATAGCCCCCCTTGTTGCCGAACAGATCACCGAAGAAGAGGCCTTTGAGCTGACAACGACGCCATTTCATAATTTCATGATGAAACATGTGCGGGAAAAGGACCTGCTGCTGTTTCTGGACCTGTCACAGACCGCCGCACCCGAAACCAAGGCGGATACGCCCTTTCAGATTCTGGTTCCGGCCTTTATCATCAGCGAGCTTCGGCGGGCCTTTGAAATCGGTTTTCTCATCTTTGTGCCCTTTATCATCATTGATCTTGTCGTGGCCTCTGTCCTGATGTCCATGGGCATGATGATGTTGCCACCGGTGATGATTTCCCTGCCGTTCAAGCTGATATTCTTTGTGCTGGTTGATGGCTGGAACCTTGTGGCCGGCAGCCTGATCCAGAGCTTCCATCAAGGCCCCCTGACCGGATAGCCTTGCCCCTAAGACCCGTTGGTAAATTCGGTCTTGTAGGATTCCATGAATGTTTCCAGTTTGGCAACGCTGGCAATGGATTGGGTCAGTCGGCGGACATTCAGGTCGGTCAATTGCCTTTCCGCCGTGATCACCTCGAAAGTATCACCGTAGAGGCCATTGTCCATATGGGCCTTGTATCTGTTCCTCAGGGCCTTGACCCCCGCCTTGTCACCATTGATCACATAGGCGACAGACAGACGTAATACGGCAAGGCGTTCCTTTGGGCTGAGGCTTTCATCGCTCTGATACCGGTTGCCCAGCATGGCATTGCCTTGGCTGATATATTTATTCCAGTTTTCCGATTTCCAGTATATATCGGCCCGCATATCCTGGGCCTCTTTAGTCTGGTATTCTTCGATCAGGACTTCGGCCTCATCATATCGGCCAAGCTCGACAAGGGCGCGGGCCTCAATCATTTTACGGTTGTCTTTGATATCGTCGGGAATTTGTGAATTACGGGTGGCCCGCAAAATACCCAAAGCATCATCAGGTCGTGAATCCAGCAGGTAAATCATCGCCAGCCGACTTGCCACCACCGACTGCGCCACCCCTTTCAGGCGGAATTTTATCTGATGATTCAAAAGCTCCGCCGCCTCCTCAAGCAAATCCAGGGACACCAGCCTGTCTGACAGACGACGGGTCATATTATCACCATCCTTGCCAAGCGGGATAAGTTCCCGGAATTCGGAATAAAGTGCCACGGCCTTTATGGGGTCCATCACATCGGCGCCGCCGTCCAGAAACAGGTCACTGTAGATTCGGGTCATCTGCCGGGTCAATGCAACTGTTTTGGGCGATCCGTCAAAGAAAGTCACGGCCAGTTTCAGGGTTTGAAGCCCGGTATTAAAATCATTCTGTGCCACATATAAATCACCGAGCCGTGACAATAATTCCAGTTCAAAATCATCGCCCCGCCATGAAAAGCGTAACTTTTCGAGCTGATCAATTGCCTCAACGCCATCAATTTTTTTGCTTTCCATATCCATATTAATCAGCTCAAGCTTTGCCCAGGCCGCTGTCTGCCGCACCCCGGCCTTGACCAGTCCGCGCAGGGTTTCCTCAGCTTTCAGAATATCACCGGAATCCCGCTCCAGCAGCGCACGCCAATAATCCATTTCCGTTAACTGCGCGGCACTCAGGGGCAGGTTTTTCAGCATTGACAGGCTGAATTCCACAAAATCCTTCTCCCCCAGGGCATAGGCCGAACGAATGGCGGCGAACA